>Ga0214919_10001043_pt1 | contig 46738 bp, 45 predicted proteins | sample LL1503_MetaG_FD_177994 | JGI IMG/M metagenome (GOLD analysis project Ga0214919, IMG submission 177994) | Freshwater microbial communities from Lake Lanier, Atlanta, Georgia, United States - LL-1503 | ecosystem: Environmental > Aquatic > Freshwater > Lake | place: USA: Georgia | collected... | reverse complement strand
CGCGGCCTGCGTGACGCCGCAAAAGGCGTCACGGTGCAAGACGTTGCCGCCCATTGGGGATTTTGGCACTTGGGCCAGTTTGCCCAGGATTACAAGCGACTGTTCGGCGAGTTGCCCTCCACCACATTGCGTCATCCATGAACCGTCCCCAAACCGTCCACCTCAGCGCCATCCTGACCATGGTGGCCTCGATGGCCTGCTTGTCGACGCAAGACACTTTCAGCAAATTGTTGATGCTGACGCTGACACCGATGATCATCATTTGGACTCGCTATGGCGTGCAGACGGCAATGATCACGGCGATCATTTTGCGAAAAAAGTCGCCCCTTTTATTCACTACGCAGCAAGCAAGTCTTCAATTGCTGCGAGGCTGCTTGGTCGTGGGCGGTAGTCTGTTCGGTTATGGCGCACTGCAGCGCATTCCCGTTGCCGAATTCACAGCCATCTATTGCCTGGTGCCCTTGGCGGTCACTGTGTTGGCTCGCTTTGTCTTGAAAGAAAAAGTCAATGCAATCGGTTGGCTTTTCATAGCAGGTGGCATGACGGGGGCTTTGCTGGTGGTTCGCCCCGGAGGTGATGTGGACCCAACCGGTGCGACTTTGGCGTTGATGGGGGTGGTCTGTTACACAGGTTTTCAAACATTGACCGGCTATCTGGCAAGAAAAGACTCCCCTTTGACCATACAGTTTTTCACAAGCTTGCTGGGTTTTTCGGTCATGAGCTTGGCGGTACCATTCTTCTGGCCTGGCAGCATGACTTGGGCTGAATTGGGCTTGCTGGCCTTCGTCGCCGTGGCCGGGTCCTACGGACAGTTTTTCATGGTGTTGGCATTTGCCAAGGCACCCGCCTCGGTCTTGTCGCCCTATTTGTACAGCGCCATTGGTTTTTCTGCACTGGGCGGTTGGTTGATGTTCAACCACCTGCCCGACCTGTGGGCACTGATCGGCATGCTGATGATCGCCGGTTTTGGCCTCGCATCCGTTTGGTTCAATCGGCGCTGATTCTTTCGTCCTTGACAAACAGTAACTGCACGGTCTTAGGTATCGACAATCAGATTGAGGCTGTGTTTAACGCACCAAACAGGGCTGCTTGGGATTGAACTTCCAGTTGGGCATCAAGAACTGCATGGCCAATGCATCGTCACGAGCGCCCAGACCATGTTGCAAATACAGTTGATGCGCAGCTTCAAGCTTTTCCATGTCCAGCTCAATGCCCAAGCCGCCTTGTTGGGGCACATCGATGAAGCCGTTGCGAATTTGCAGCGGCTCTTTGGTCAGGCGTTGCCCATCCTGCCAGATCCAATGTGTGTCCATGGCCGTGACCCGGCCAGGTGCCGCCGCACCCACATGGGTGAACATGGCCAAAGAAATATCAAAATGGTTGTTCGAATGCGAGCCCCAGGTCAGGCCCCAAGTTTGGCAAGCTTGGGCCACACGAACAGAACCCTGCATAGTCCAGAAATGCGGATCTGCCAAAGGAATATCCACCGACTGCAATTGGATCGCATGTGCCATCTGTCGCCAATCGGTGGCCACCATGTTGGTGGCGGTGCGCAAACCCGTTTCACGACGGAACTCGGCCATGACTTCACGGCCACTGAAGCCTTGCTCTGCGCCACACGGGTCTTCGGCATAGGCCAAGATGCCGTGCATGTCGCGCATCAAGCGGACCGCATCTTGCAGTGGCCATGCGCCATTGGGGTCCAGCGTGATCCTTGCCAGCGGAAAGCGCTCGTGCAAAGCCGTCACTGCGTCCACTTCGTCTTCACCATGCAAGACACCGCCCTTGAGCTTGAAGTCATTGAAGCCATAGCGCGCATACGCCGCTTCGGCCAGCTTCACAATGGCTTCGGGCGTAAGGGCTTCTTCGTGGCGCAGACGTGACCAATCGTTGTCCGCATCAGGCTCACTGGCATAAGGCAAATCGGTCTTGCGGCGGTCCCCGACATAAAACAGATAACCGAGCATTTCTACTTTCTCGCGCTGCTGACCTTCACCCAACAAAGCAGCCACAGGCACACCGAGAAACTGGCCTAACAAATCCAGCAACGCAGACTCCACTGCGGTCACCGCATGCACGGTGGTGCGCAAGTCAAATGTCTGCAAACCGCGGCCACCGGCATCGCGGTTGCCAAAGGCGGCTTGCATGCTTTGCAGGACCGTCAAGTACTTGCCCAGAGGTTGGCCAATAACAAGCTCTCGCGCATCCTCCAAGGTTTGGCGAATGGCCTCACCGCCGGGTACTTCACCCACACCGGTATGACCCAGACTGTCGGTCAAGACCAAGACATTTCGTGTAAAAAACGGCGCATGCGCCCCGCTCAAATTGAGAAGCATGCCGTCGCGACCCGCAACGGGGATGACGCGCATGGCGGTGACAACGGGCGATGTGCTCATGGTTTTTCTTTGTAAAGGTCAAGTGATCGGGGCAGGGTTGAACAAAACCAAGGCGTTGTGCAGTTTCCAGTGCTCGGCCCAGGTTTTACGTCCACTGGCCACAGCGAGCAGCATCTGGAACAATTCCCAACCGGCTTCTTCAATGCTGATGTCGCCATCGGCAATGCGACCGGCATTGAGGTCCATCAGATCGTGCCAACGTCGGGCCAGATCGGTGCGTGTCGCCACCTTGATAACAGGGCAGGCCTGCAATCCATAAGGCGTGCCGCGTCCGGTGGTAAATACATGCAAATTCATGCCAGCGGCCAATTGCAAGGTACCGCAAATAAAGTCGCTGGCCGGTGTGGCGGCAAAGACCAATCCTTTTTGATTGGGTTTGAGTTTTTCGCCCGGCGCCAGCACGCTGCTGATGGCTGCTGTGCCGCTCTTGATGACGGAGCCCATGGCTTTTTCAGCGATATTCGACAATCCACCCGCCTTGTTACCCGGGGTGGTGTTGGCGCTGCGGTCCACGCGGCCGCGCTCCAGGTACTGGTCGTACCAATCGAGTTCACGCACCACCGCTTGCGCCACTTCGGGCGTGGCGGCGCGACTGGTGAGTTGCTCAACGGCATCCCTCACCTCGGTGTTCTCAGAGAACATCACGGTTCCCCCTGCCCGCACGATCAAGTCGGCCATGAAGCCCACTGCCGGATTGGCGGTCACGCCAGAGAATGCATCGCTCCCCCCGCATTGCACGCCGACCACCAAAGCACTGGCCGGTACCGTCTGTCGCTTGCGTGCATTGAGCCTGGCCAAGTGTGGCTTGGCACGCTCCAAAATATCATCAATCATGGACATGAAACCGACATGTTCGTCGTCCTGCAAACAGACGAGATCGAGGCCCTGACCTTTGTCGCGGATATCTTGAATCGGAAAACTGCCGGGTGGCAGCAAGCGATCGGGCTGAAGTTTTTCACACCCCAAACTGACCACCATCACTTCACCACCAAAATTGGGGTTTAGGCTGATGTGGCGCAAAGTGCGAATCGGGATTTCGGCACCAGGGGCTTCAATGGCCACCCCGCAGCCGTAGCTGTGCTCGAGACCCAACACGCCGTCCACATTCGGGTAAAGCGGTAAAAGTTCGCGCTCGATCCGCTCAACCGCAATTTTGACGACACCTGCCACGCATTGCACGGTGGTCGTGATAGCCAATAAATTGCGTGTCCCCACTGAGCCGTCGGCGTTCACGAAGCCCTCAAAGGTATAGCCGTTCAATGCGCCCAAATCAGGCGGTTGGACAGTCGCCATGGGCAAGTCTTTCAACTCCCGGGCGCAGGGCACGTCGAGCAGGCGTTCATGCACCCAACTGCCCGCCAAAATAGCCTGTCGGGCAAAGCCAACCGGCACGTTGTAACGCATAACCGCCTGACCTTTTGCAAAATCTGTGAGCGCAACTTTATGAGCTTGCGGCACCCTGTCACGCAACACCAAGCCTTCGGCCACGCCAGCGGGCATGACAGTGCCGGCTGGCAAGCCACCGTCATTGGCGATGATGGCCACGTTATCGGCCGGGTGCATCCGGATCGCCAGGGGGGGTCGCACAGAACTCATAAGGGCTTTTCCAATATCAAAAAATCACTTAAGTAAATGCGGCAGCCACAGTGTGAACTGCGGCACATAAGTCACCAGCAACATGGCCAAAGTCAATGCCCCATAAAACGGCGCAATCGTTCGCATCACCTGCCCCACAGAGATGCCACCAATTGCACAACCGACAAACTGAACGGTGCCCACAGGCGGCGTGTTCAAACCTAAAGCGCAATTGATCAGCAGCATGATGCCAAACTGCATCGGGTCCATGCCAAAGTGCATGGCAATCGGCAAAAAGATGGGGGTGCAAATCAGGATGGTTGCAGCCATGTCCAAGAAAGTGCCCAGAATGAACAACAAAATGTTGATCATCAAGAAAATAACCCAGGGCTCGGTGCTGATTTTTTGCATCAGCGCACCGGTCATCTGCGGCACCTCATAAAGCGCCATAAAGTAGCCAAAGGCATTCGAAATTCCAATCAAGAGCAACACCACGCCGGTGGTCTTACAGGCCTTGGCACAGGCTTTGAGAAAATTCTGAAAGGTCAGCGTTCGGTAAACGACCGCAGTCACAAACAGGGCCCAAGCCACGGCAATGGACGCCGACTCGGTCGCGGTAAATGCACCCGACAAAATACCGCCCAAAATGATGACCACCACAAACAGACCGGGCAATGCGGCGCCAAAAGCTTTGAGCACTTCGAGCCAGCCCGGAAAGTCCCCGTGGATCGGGTAACCGCGGCGTACCGCCACCCAATAGGCCGCACCCAAATTGCAAAGCGTCAAAATAATCGCAGGCACAAGACCCGCCAAAATCAAGCCTAGCACACTCACAGATGCCAGTCCCGAAGCGGCCAACGTGAAGATGATCATGTTGTGCGAGGTGGGCATGATGGCACCCACCAAAGATGCGTGCGTGGTCACGTTGACCGCATAGTCGGCGTCGTAACCTTCCTTTTTCATGAGCGGGATCATGACCGAGCCCATCGCCGAAACGTCGGCCAAAGGCGATCCGGCCACACCACCAAAAATGGTGCAACCGATCACGTTGCTCATGCCCAAGCCGCCACGCACATGGCCTACCAGACTGTTGGCGAAGCGCACGATACGTTCTGCAATACCGCCGTACAGCATCAGCTCACCGGCAAAGACAAAAAACGGAATGGCCAGGAAGGAGAAGACCTGCATGCCTCCAACCATTTTTTGGAACACCATGGCGACGGGCAAACCGGCCGCAATGATGGTGGCTACCGAAGACAGACCAATGGCAAAAGCCACAGGCACGCCCAGGATCAAAAGGAGCGAAAAGCTCAGCCCAAGGACAGTCAGTTCCATTTTGTTATTCCCAGACGGGCTTGACCACTTTGCCTTGCAGGAGCGCAACAATGTGTTCTATCGAAAAAAGCAAGATCAAAGCGCCGGCAATGATCACCGGCACATAGTCAATCCCATCGGGCACGGGCAGCATGGGTTTTTTTTCTGACCACTTGGCAGAAGCCCACAACCAACCGCCCTGCACCATCAAAAACCCGAACAAGGCCACCAAGACATGGATCAAAATTTCGATACGGTGTTGCCATTTTTGCGGCAACAAAATAACCAAGGATTCGAGTCCGATATGGCCCGCATCGCGCACGCCCACCGCCAAACCAAACGCGGTGACAAACAACACGATCAACATGGCCAAAGCTTCAGCCCAGGTGGGTGTGTCGTTGAGAACATAGCGACCGAAAACTTGCCATTGCACGCACAAGATCACGGCAATCAGGCCCAGCACCGCCAACACCAAGCTGATCTTGGAGACGGTTGCACAAAATTTTGTCAACATAGAAAACTCCAGCCCTCGGCTCGCGCCGAGGGCATCAGGAAAAGCCGATTACTTGGTGTCTTGAATGGCTTTGACAGCGCGCTTCATTTCTGGCGTGGTCATGAACTTGTCGTAGACAGGAGCCATGACAGATTGGAACGACTTTTTATCGACTTCCACGATCTCTGCGCCAGCGGCTTTGACGTTGGCCAGCGACTTGTCTTCGGCCTCATCCCAAGCTTTGCGCTGAACGGCGACCGATTCTTTGGCTGCCTGACGAATCATGGCTTGTTCGTTGGCGGGCAACTTGTCCCATATGACTTTGGACATCACCAAAATTTCAGGCGCCATGGAGTGCTCCGTCTTAGAGTACACCTTGACTGCTTCCACATGCTTGGCCGTATCGAATGAGGGGATGTTATTTTCAGCGGCATCGATCAGACCTGTTTTGAGACCGGTGTACACCTCGCCATAAGGCATGGGGGTGGCGTTGGCGCCCATGGCGCTGACCAGCGCGACCCACAAATCAGACTGTTGCACGCGGATCTTCAGGCCCTTGGCGTCGGCCACTGAGCGGATCGCCTTCTTGGCATAAATTGATCGAGCACCGCTGTCATAGAAAGCCAAGCCGACATAGCCCACCGATTCGCAGCTTTTAAGAATTTCTGCACCGACAGGACCATCCAGCGACTTGCGCATGTGATCGACCGAGCTGAACAGGAAAGGCATGGTGGGCACCATGGTCATGGGGCAAACGCCGTTCATGGGGGCCACGTTCACACGCACCAAATCCAAAGCGCCAATTTTGACCTGGTCAACAGTTTCTTTTTCAGTGCCCAAAGCACCTTTGTTAAACACCTTGATTTTGTGTTTACCACCCGATAATTTTTCAAGCACCGTGCTCATGTGCTTAACCGCCACTACAGTGGGGTAGTCATCGGCGTTGTGAATGTCGGCAGAGCGGAACTCGACCGCATGGGCACTGAAAGAAAGGGCTGCGGCCATGGCCACAGCGAGTGCATTGAATTTCATGGTTGTCTCCAAGTAGGGGTTTAAAAGAACGTGAGGGAAAATGGATTGCGGACCGAGCCCGCAGAGTAGCCGTCCAAGGTCGCTCCGGCCTTGATGCTAACTGCAAAGCCTTGCATGCTGTTGTAAACGTGCAGACAGGGCATTTAGAATTGCTTCAACAAGCAGTGCTCCGTGGTTTGAACCTCACCGGCGAAGAGTTTGTAAAAAGCCATCGCGGTTGCGGGAATGAGAGTAAGCGATCACAAAGGACCTAGTTTGACGAAGGCACCACCCTGAAACTGCACCGCCGGGTCGGCCAAATCGGGCTCAGTTGTCTTCGCATAAACCGCAGCACGGAAAGCATCTGAGCTGTCTTGTGGGCGGTACCCAATGTGGTGTGCAAGGCGGTTGTCGTACCAACTGACGGTGTTGTCCGAGGTGCCATACACAATGCTGTGCCCCAGAACCGGGGTGGTCAGGCACGCCGTGATCAACCGGTGCAAATCGTCGTAACTGAGCCAAGTGGCCAGCATCCGCCTGTCTTTGGGCTCAGGAAACGATGAGCCAATGCGTAAACATGCTGTCTCGATGCCGTAGCGGTCGAAATAGAAACGCGACAAATCTTCGCCAAACGCTTTGCTCAGGCCATACAAGCCATCGGGGCGAGGTGGGCTGGTGGCATCAACAACCTCGTTTTGACGGTAAAACCCCATGACATGGTTGGAACTTGCAAACACCACGCGCTTGACCCCATGAACGCGTGCGGATTCGTATAAGTTGTACAAGCCAATGATGTTGGCTTGCAAAATGGGCTCCCAAGCTTGCTCAACCGAGATACCCCCGAAGTGAACAATGGCCTGACAGCCCGCCACCATGTTGTGAACGGCCGCCTTGTCAGACAGATCGGCCTGCACCACTTCTTCGCCAGCTTGCGCGGGGTTCATATCCGACAAGTCACTCAAACGCAAAACCGCACAATTGGCTTTCAAGCGTGTGCGCATGGCCTGCCCCAAGCCGCCTGCCGCACCGGTCATGAGAAGCCTGTGATGAGATTGGATGGTCATGAGAAAAGGTACTCCTGTCAAAGTGTTTGAATTGCGCTGCGATTCCTCAGCAAAAGCCAAAGGCCGCCCAGAATCATAGGCACACACAGCCACTGCCCCATGCTCATGCCCAAGGACAAGAGCCCCAAATGAGCGTCAGGCTCTCTGAAAAATTCCGCCGCAAACCGAAACACGCCATACCCCAAGGAAAAAGCCCCCGAAACTTGCCCTATGGGCCTGTCTTTAAGGGCAAACAGCCACAGCACAACAAACAGCAACAAACCTTCTAGCAAAAACTGGTAGACCTGTGAGGGATGACGTGGCAGGTCTCCAGCCCCCCTGAACACCATACCCCAAGGCAAGGACGGATCGGCCACGCGCCCCCACAATTCACCGTTGATGAAGTTGCCAACACGGCCAGCAGCCAGGCCGGTCGGCACGCAGGGCGCCACAAAATCCATCACCTGCAGGAAGGGACGTTTGCGTGTTCGGGCAAACCACAGCATGGCCACAATCACCCCCAACAGGCCACCATGAAAACTCATGCCCCCTTGCCAAACGGCCAAAATTTCTAAGGGGTTCAAAAGGTAATACAAGGGTTTGTAAAAAAGGCAATACCCGATGCGACCACCCAGAACAACCCCCATGACCCCCATGAACAAAATGTCCTCAACATCTTGTTTGTGCCAAGACTGCTCACCCTCCAATTTGGCAAATGCAGGGTGGCGCAATCGCCTTAGTCCCAAAAACATGAACAACCCAAAAGCTGCGAGGTAGGTCAGGCCGTACCAATGCACGGCCAAAGGGCCTATTTGCAAGGCGACAGGATCGATTTGAGGATGTATCAGCATAGACATGATTGTGCCTGACAGGCCGTTAGAATAGTTCTTATGACTGTGCACGGCCCAGGACACAAACCCACATCAACCGATTTTTTTACCCCAAACACCATGAGCGACAAAATCATCCCCATCACGCCGATCAACCGCCGCAGCGCCAACATCACCCAAGGTAAGTCGCGGGCGCCCAATAGGTCCATGTACTACGCCATGGGTTACGAAGAAAGTGATTTCGTCAAACCCATGGTAGGCGTCGCCAATGGCCACAGCACCATCACACCCTGCAACAGCGGCCTGCAAAAGCTCGCCGATGCGGCCGTAGCAGGCATTGAAGAAGCCGGTGGCAATGCGCAAATTTTTGGTACACCCACCATCTCCGATGGCATGGCCATGGGCACCGAGGGCATGAAGTATTCGCTGGTCAGCCGAGAGGTGATTTCGGACTGCATCGAAACCTGCGTTCAGGGCCAGTGGATGGACGGCGTGCTGGTGGTGGGCGGATGCGACAAAAACATGCCCGGCGGCATGATGGGCATTTTGCGCGCCAACGTGCCCGCTATTTACGTCTACGGCGGCACCATCCTGCCCGGCCGCTACCAAGGCCGAGACCTGAACATTGTGAGCGTGTTTGAAGCCGTGGGCGAAAACGCGGCCGGCAAAATGAGCGATGCCGATCTGCGCGAAATCGAAATGCGCGCCATTCCCGGTACCGGTTCTTGTGGCGGCATGTACACGGCCAATACCATGTCGTCGGCCTTTGAAGCATTGGGCATGTCCCTGCCCTACTCGTCGACCATGGCCAACCCCCACGATGAAACAGCCAATTCGGCCAAAGCGTCTGCCAAGGTGCTGATTGAAGCGATCAAAAAGGATCTGAAGCCCCGTGATATCGTCACTAAAAAGGCATTGGAAAACGCTGTGGCCGTGATCATGGCCACCGGCGGCTCGACCAATGCGGTGCTGCACTTTTTGGCCATTGCCCACACCGCCGGCGTGGAGTGGACCATCGACGACTTTGAACGCATGCGCAAGAAGGTTCCCGTGATTTGCGACCTGAAACCCAGTGGCAAGTACCTGGCCGTGGACCTGCACCAAGCTGGCGGCATCCCGCAAGTGATGAAGACCTTGCTGGCCGCAGGCTTGCTGCACGGCGACTGTATGACCATCACCGGCAAAACCATTGCTGAGAATTTGCAAGACATTCCGGATGCGCCCCGCGCCGACCAGGACGTGATTCGCCCGATCGACAGGCCGATGTATGCCGAAGGCCATTTGGCCATTCTCAAAGGCAACCTCTCCCCAGAAGGCGCCGTGGCCAAGATCACCGGTTTGAAGAACCCGGTCATAACCGGCCCTGCACGCGTGTTTGACGATGAGCAGTCAGCCTTGGCCGCCATTTTGGCTGGCAATATCAAAGCAGGTGACGTCATGGTGTTGCGTTACCTCGGCCCCAAAGGCGGCCCGGGCATGCCTGAAATGTTGGCCCCCACCGGCGCACTTATTGGCGCTGGTTTGGGCGAAACCGTGGGCCTGATCACCGACGGCCGATTCTCCGGCGGCACCTGGGGCATGGTGGTCGGTCACGTCGCCCCTGAAGCCGCTGCGGGCGGTAACATTGCCTTTGTCAATGAAGGCGACAGCATCACCATCGATGCCCACAAACTGGTTTTGGAACTCAACGTCCCCGAGGTTGAATTGAGCAAACGGCGCGAAGGCTGGGTCGCCCCTGCCCCTCGCTACACGCGTGGCGTTCAAGCCAAGTTTGCCTTCAATGCCTCCAGCGCCAGCAAAGGTGCGGTTCTTGACTTGTACTGATCCATAACCCGCATATTTCGACAAAACCCCCTAGGACATTCATGAAAAAAATCGTGTTTGCATTGGCCTTGAGCGCCGCAGCCACTTTTCCTTCCTTGGCTGACCAAGCCCTGGCGCAAGCTAAAAACTGCATGTCTTGCCATGCTGTTGAGAATAAACTTGTGGGCCCCTCTTACAAAGATGTGGCTACCAAATACAAAGGAGACAAATCGGCTGTCGACAAAATGGCCACCAAAATCATCAAAGGCGGTGCTGGCGTTTGGGGCCCTGTGCCGATGCCTGCCAACGGCCAGGTCAATGATGCAGAAGCCATAAAATTGGCCACTTGGGTGCTGGGACTGAAATAATTTAAGTGGCTTTCATTTAAAAAGCCCGCAACTGCCAAGTTACGCGGGCTTTTAAACGCCTCAGGGCTTTACAAACCGATGGCTGCAATACCGGCCTTGGCGATCTGGGCATCCTCACTGGACTTGACACCGCTGACGCCAACGGCGCCCAGGCAAAAGCCATCTTTCATGATCGGTACGCCCCCTTCAAGCATGCCTTGCACTGCCGGTGCAGTCAAAAACGAATAACGCCCACCGTTGATCACGTCTTCGTAAATTTTGCTTTCGCGGCGACCCAAGGCGGCCGTGTGGGCTTTGGCGGGCGCAATGTGCGCCGAAATAGGAGGCGCACCGTCCAAACGAGAAAAACTCAGCAAATGACCGCCCGCATCCACAATAGCTATGCTCACAGCCCAATTATTTTTGAGGGCTTCCACTTCGGCGGCAGCGGCGATGGCTTTGATGTCAGACAGCTCTAGGCTTGATTGTGTTTTCATGTTGTAACCAGTGGCGTAAAAAACAGCAAGCATACCGCTTCTAATTCCCCATTTTTGGCACGGTGATTGCACATGCTGACCACTCCCGCTCTACAATATGAATAGCCTTCAAATTCAAGGCCTCTAAGGAGATACCACATGAATGAAACTCAAACCATTGAAACCGCATGGGGCCTGGAGATTCAGGCACAACGCAACCGCGTCATGCGCAATACCTACGGACTCTTGGCATTGAGCCTGCTGCCTACCGTATTAGGCGCATGGCTGGGCGTCGCAACCGGCATCACCCAATCATTGAGCGGCGGCATGGGCCTGATTGTTTTCCTGGTGGGTGCATTCGGTTTCATGTATGCCATTGAGAAAACTAAAAACTCTGCAGCGGGCGTGCCTGTATTGCTGGGCTTTACCTTCTTCATGGGCCTGATGCTCTCGCGCATGATCGCCATGGTACTCGGCTTTAAAAATGGCCCCGACCTGATCATGACTGCCTTTGCGGGTACAGCCGGTGTGTTTGCTTTGATGGCCTCATTGGCCAGCGTGATCAAGCGTGATTTGTCGGGCATGTCCAAATGGCTCTTTGTCGGCGCCCTGGTGCTGATGGTTGGCGGCATTGTCAACGTGTTTGTCGGCTCCACAGCGGGCATGATGGCCTTGTCGGTTGCAGCCATTGGCATTTTCAGTGCCTACATGCTGTATGACCTCAAGCAGATCATTGACGGCGGTGAAACCAATTACATCAGCGCTACCTTGGCCCTGTACTTGGACTTGTTCAACATCTTCCAAAGCTTGTTGGCCTTGCTCGGCATCTGGGGCGGCGAACGAGATTGATTGCGCAAGTCAAGTGTCTTGCCTCAAAGGGCCTTGGTTTCAAGGCCCTTTTTTCATGCTGTTGACACGACTTGTAAGACAGGTCAAGCCAACTCAAACACCGCCATACTTTCGACGTGTGCGGTGTGGGCAAACATATTGACCACACCGGCGCTCACGCAGCGGTAACCGGCCGAGTGCACCAGCAAACCCGCATCGCGCGCCAGAGTGGCGGGGTTGCAACTCACATAGACAATCCGCTTGGGGGGCAGCCAGCCCTGACGCAGCTCAGGGGTTTCGTTCAACTGTACCAAGGCTTTGACCAAGGCGAAAGCGCCCTCTCTGGGCGGATCAATCAGCCATTTATCGGCGTAACCATCTGCTATCAACATCTCCGGGGTCATGTCGAATAAATTGCGGGCAACAAACTGTGTAGGAGCCAAGGCTTGTCCCTGAGGCCGAGTTGCTTGGTTTTTCCGCCAATTTTCTTCAGAGCGCTCGACCAAAGTCGCTGCGCCTTCGATGCCCAGCACCTCACGCGCTTGGGTGGCCAAAGGCAAAGTGAAATTGCCCAAACCACAAAACCAGTCGATCACACGTTCGGTTTTGCTCACCGACAGCAGGCGCAAAGCGCGTGACACCAAGACCCGGTTGATGTACGGGTTGACTTGGGTGAAGTCGGTGGGTCGGTACGGCATGTGAATGCCAAAGTCGGGCAAGTCATACGCCAGCTCGAAGCCGCCTTTGTCAAGCAACTTCACCGTATCAGGGCCTTTGATTTGAACCCACCACTGCACCTTGTATTGCAAGGCAAAGTCTCGCAACTTGTCCACATCACCTGCGCTCAATGGCTCCAAATGACGCAATACCAAAGCTGTCACATCGTCACCGCAGGCCAGCTCAAACTGCGGCACCGTCTCGCGGGCGTCCATGCTGAAAACCATGGCCCGCAAGGGCAAGAGCATCTCGCTCACATGCTTGGGCAACACGCGGCAGCTTTGAATGTCCGCAACATAGCGGCTTTTGCGTTCGTGAAATCCAATCAACACTTCGCCTTTTTTGTGGACAAAGCGCACAGAAAGACGGGCACGAAAACGGTAAGCCCAGGCGGGACCCTCGACAGGCCGCAGCATGGACTCGGGCTTGACTTTGCCTAAATGCCATAGGTTGTCTTCGAGCACGCGTTGCTTCATGGCCACTTGCGCACTGGCATCCAGATGCTGCATCTTGCACCCGCCACAGGCACCCGTGTGCAAACCGAAATGGACACAACCCGGGCGCACACGCTGTGAGGACTCCTGGTGAATGTCGGTCACCACGCCTTTTTCAAAGCTGTTCTTGGAGCGGTGAATTTGTGCAGAAACCACTTCAAAGGGCAATGCGCCCTCGATGAAAACCACCTTGCCATCAGGCTTGCGGGCAATGCCTTGGGCTTCAATGTCCATGGCATCAATACGGTAGTGGCCGGGATGCAACATGCCATCGGGCAGTTCCATGGCGGTCAAAGCGGTGGCTGAAGGGTCTTGCGCTTGTTGCAGGTCTTTTGTTTTTTGGGAGGTCATAGGGTCCGTTGTGTTCAGCGCCAGGCGGCCAGGTACTCTTTCCAATGCGGCGCGTGGGGCGTCAACTCAAACAACTTGGACTGAACAAATTCAATTTCGGCGTCGTATTCTTTTTCTGTGAAACCACCGCGCATTTTTTGATAGCGGCAGTACATCAAATAGGTGTTCATCACATCCGTCTCGCAATAGTTCTGGATGTCATCAGTTTGGCCGGCAAGGTACTGCGCATAAACCTGTGAACCATCCATACCCAGCTTGCCCGGAAAACCGCATAGCTTGGCCATGGCGTCCAGCGGGGCGTTGTTTTTAGCCGTGTACATGGCCAGCAAATCCATTAAATCCAAATGCCGCTGATGGTAGCGGGCAATGTAGTTGTTCCATTTGAACTCTCGATCGTCGTCACCCATGTCCCAGTATTTGTCAGCTACTACACCGTGTCGCAATCCACGGTAGTGCAGAACAGGCAAGTCAAATCCACTGCCGTTCCAACTGACCAATTGGGGCGTGTGCTTTTCAATGGCGTTGTAAAAAGTCTGAACGATCTTGCCTTCACTCGCCCCATCCCGGTCGGTGAATGAATGAATCCGCAAGCCTTCGGAATTTCTGAATACACAGCTGATAACCAGCACACGCTGAAGGTACAAAGGCAGAAAATCACTCTGCCCTTTAGCCTGGCGCTCTTGCAACCAAGTCGCGTGCACTTGTTCATCGGTCAGGGCATGGCCCTCGGGATTTAACAAACGCAGCCCATCGATGTCCGGAATGGTTTCGATGTCAAACACCAACACGGGCCAAACCATAAGCGGCTTTGCGCTCAGCGGCCAGGTAACAGTTTGGCCGGATCGACAGGCTTGCCCTGGCGCCGGATCTCAAAGTGCAACTTGACACCGTTGGGGCTGTCAGAACTGCCCATCTCGGCAATTTTTTGCCCCTTCTTCACCTTCTGGTCTTCTTTGACTATCAAGGTTTGGTTGTGGGCATAAGCCGTCAAAAAGATATTGTTGTGCTTCAAGATCAGCAAATTGCCATAACCCCGCAAACCTGCGCCGGCGTAGACCACTTGACCGTCAGCAGCAGCCACCACGGCATCACCGGCTTTGCCGCCAATGTCCAAGCCTTTGTTTTTGGCTTCATCAAAACCGGTTAACAACGGTCCGTTGGCAGGCCACATGAAACCCAAGCCCTCGTCGACTGGGAGCACGGGCGTTGAAGGTGCTGCCGAAGCTGATGAAGAAGCAGAAGCGGCAGGGGCAGACGCTAAGGCCGAGTTGGCCGCGTTAGCATTGGCAGCAGGTAGGGCTGAATTCACGCCTGAATTCACAACAGGCCGAACCACCACACCAGCAGACTCCACTGCAGCGCCAGGTGGTGCTATACGAATGACCTGACCCGTTTCAATCAGGTTGGGATTTTCCAGGTTATTCCATTTGGCCAAGTCGCGCCAAGAATGACCATTGTCCAAACCAATGCGGGTCAAGGTATCGCCTTGTCGAATGGTGTAGTAACCCGGCTTGCCCGCGTTTTCTGCGCCAGGTAAGACTTTCTCGGGCTCAGGATTTGGCGCTTTCGGTGCAGCAACCGGTCCAGCAGGCACAGTGCTCGGCACAGCGGTCGGCACAGCACCGCTCGCTGATCGGTCTTCTACGGGCGCCAAGGCACGAGGTCCGGAAGAACACCCCACCAACAACTCCAAGGTGCCCAGAGCGAGGACGGTAAAACATCGTTGAAAAGAATTCAAAATCATTCTTATTTCCTCAGGAAATGCCCGATTTTAGAGGAACAAAATGAACCGCCTCCAACACCTGGTGTTTAAAGCCTTGCACCATTTTGTCTACAACCACCAAGGCTTGATGTCCGGTCGGTGTGACCATGGGAGCCACCAAACGTCCGCCCACCGCCAATTGGTCAAGCCAGGCCTGTGGAATGCTATCGCCACCAGCCGCAGCGATGATCGCCGCATAAGGAGCACCTTTGGCAAAACCCACCATGCCATCGCCAAACAACAAATGCACATTCCGCAAACGGAAGCTGCGCAAGTTGTCACGCGCTTTTTCGTGAAGGCCTTTTAATCGCTCGATGCTGTAAACCTCGGAGGCAATGTGGCTCAGCACAGCAGCCTGGTAGCCACAGCCCGTGCCCACTTCGAGCACGCGGCCTAATGGAGTCGGCGATCCATTGCGCAGCAATTCAATCATCCGCGCCACCACGTTAGGCTTGGAGATGGTTTGCCCCAAACCGATCGGCAAGCTGGTGTCCTCATAAGCCTGATTCACCAGACCGGTTTCTACAAACTGGTGACGCTCGACCGTGCCCATGGCTTTCAAAACATGCGCGTCTTGTATACCGCTGGCAGCCAGTTTTTGAACCATTCGATTGCGCAGAGCCAATGAATCCAGCCTCACTCCGGCAGGCCGTGGCGCCGCAGTCTCAAGCAAGGGCCTCGGCGCAGAAACCGCGGCCTTGGCTTTGGGCTGATTGCCGGACAAACTGTCCAACTGAATGGGAAACGCCTTTCGCTGCGTCATGACTGTCCCATGGGGTGCGGTGACTGGAACATCTTTGCAAACGACTGCCCCCAAGGACCTAGACTGTCGTGGTCCGTCAAATCCACCTTCAAGGGCGTGACCGACATATGGCCTTGGCGGATGGCATGAAAGTCAGTGCCCTCGCCGTCGTCCAGGGCTTCACCCGCGCTGCCAATCCAATACATGGTCTCGCCGCGTGGGCTGACTTGGGTAATCACTTTTTCTGCGGCATGGCGACGCCCAAGTCGACACAACTTGGCCGGCAAAATGTGGTCAAACTTTGCATTGGGAATGTTGACATTCAGCAACCACGGCTGCTGCGCAATCATGGCTTGCGATTGCATATGAATCACCATCTCACGCACCTTTTGAGCCGCCGCATCCAAGTGCTTCCAACCCTTTTCAGTTTGCGAGAACGCTATGGCCGGAATGCCAAACAAATAACCCTCCATGGCGGCACCCACCGTACCCGAATACAAGGTGTCGTCGCCCATGTTGGCGCCGTTGTTGATGCCCGAGACGACCAGGTCTGGTCGGTAGCCCAGCAAACCCGTTAACGCAATGTGCACACAGTCGGCGGGCGTGCCGTTGACGAAACGAAAACCGTTCTCTGCACGGTGCACATACAAAGGTGCATTGAGTGTCAAGGCGTTGGACTTGGCACTGTTGTTGTGCTCTGGCGCCACCACCTCCACATCGGCCATGGTTTTGAGCGCCTCGTAGAGAGCCACAAGGCCTTCCGCGCGGTAACCGTCGTCGTTGGAAATCAAGATTTTCATGGTCGAATGTGAGGTTAATCTCCGATTGTAGAGGGCGAGCCACCCTGACTCGCACTTGGTCGCTGAAGGGACAAGCCAAAGCGCTATCGAACGTTAGATTGGCCCTTTATTTGAGGAGAATTGTGTGCACGCTTGGCTTTGTGAAAACCCCGTGGGCGTTGACGCCCTGACCTGGAAAGAAATCCCCACACCCACGCCCCAAAAAGGCGAGGTCTTGATTGAGATCCAGGCTGCAAGTCTGAACTTTCCAGACCTGCTGATTGTTCAAAACAAGTACCAGTTCAAACCCGAGCTGCCCTTTGTGCCCGGCTCTGAATATGCCGGCATCATCCGTGCGGTGGGCGAAGGCGTGACGCATTTGCAAGTGGGTCAGGCCGTGGCTTGCTTGTCTGGCACCGGGGGCTTTGGCACCCACACCATTGCGCCCGCCAAACTCTGCATGCCCTTGCCAGCTGGTTTTCCCGCCGTAGATGCTGCAGCTTTCATCATGATTTATGCCACGTCGCACCATGCATTGATCGACCGCGCCCAACTCAAGGCCGGCGAAACGGTGCTGGTGCTGGGCGCTGCCGGTGGTGTCGGGACGTCGGCGATCCAAGTTGCCAAGGCGGTTGGTGCGCGCGTGATTGCTGCAGCCTCAACCGATGAAAAATGCGCTTTATGCACATCCATAGGGGCGGATGCCACGATCAATTACAGCCGCGAGAATTTGCGCGAAGCCATCAAATCGCTGACCGATGGCAAAGGCCCGGATGTGATTTACGACCCGGTCGGCGGTGACTTTGCAGAACCGGCGTTCCGATCTATCGCTTGGCGGGGCCGTTACCTGGTCGTGGGATTTGCATCAGGCCCAATCCCCGCCCTGCCCTTTAACCTGGCCTTGCTCAAAGGCGCGTCGATTGTGGGCGTCTTCTGGGGAGACTATTCACGACGTGAACCCCAAGCCAACGCCGCCATGATGGCCGAGCTGGCCCAGTGGTATGCCCAAGGCAAAATCAAACCCGTGATTGACTCCACCATGCCCATGAAAGACCTCAAGGCGGCCTACGCCCACATGGGCTCGCGCAGTGTCAAGGGGAAATTGGTGATGGTTAATTGAGCGTTTGGCATTTAACGCTCTTTCATTGAAACCAAGGGTTTTGCAATTCACATTTCTTATCCCTTGGCAACGAGAAAATCTCGGCACCGGGCTGACGCGCGCACAGGAGACCAACGATGCAGTTCCAGATTTTCCGCCGTAGCCGCCGTGGGCTGCTGCTTGCCCTTGCCACCCTGGCGCTCGGGGCCTCGGCCCAGACCTGGCCCGATCGACCGATCAAGTTGGTGGTGCCGTTCCCGCCAGGCGGCGGCGCCGACATGGCCGCGCGTACTTATGGCGAGAAACTCTCAGCGTTGCTGGGGCAGCCGGTGCTGATCGACAACAAGCCCGGCGCCAGCGGCAACATCGGCGCCGAACAGGTGGCACGCGCGCCCGCAGACGGCTACACGCTGCTTTTTGCCAATGAGTTCCTGGCCACCAACCCGCTGATGTTCAAGGAGATCCGCTACGACTCGCTCAAGGACTTCGTACCGATCGCAAAGGTGGCGAGCAATGCCGCCGCCATCGCAGTGCACCCGAGCCTCGGGGTAAAAACCATCCAGGAACTGATCGCCCTGGGGCGGACGAAGAACCTCAACTACGCGTCACCCGGCATTGGCACCGGACCGCATCTTTTCGGGCAGCTGATCGCGATGCAGACCGGTGCGAAATTCACGAACATTCCTTACAAGGGGTCGGCCCCGGCAACGGCGGATGCGGTGGGCGGCCAGGTGGACTTCATCATCTCCACCTTGTCGCCGATGGTGCCCCACTTCAACTCCGGGCGGCTGCGCGGCCTGGCCGTCACCGGCGACAAGCGTTCACCACAGGCACCCGATGTGCCGACACTGAGCGAATCCGGCTCGATCGGTCAGCGCTATGAAGTCTGGTACGGCGTGGTGGCACCTACCGCCGTTCCGCGGCCCATCATCACGCGACTGCAGCAGGCGTCCGCCCAGGTGCTGCGAGATCCAGAACTGCTGAACAAGCTGCGCAACGCTGGCTACGACGTGGAGCCGAGCATCGGCGACGACTTCGGGGCCGAACTGCGCGCGGACATCGATCGCTGGGTGCGCGTCATCCGCGAGGCGAAAATTCAACGCGAATAGGAGCAACAATATGAAATCTTGGTGGATCAGTACAGGCGACAATGCGATGGTTCTGGAAATGCGTGACATACCTGTCCCGCTCCCCGGGCCCGGTCAGGTGGGCATTCGCATCTGCGCCGCGGCGCTCAACCGCGGCGAGTTCATTGCGGGCCACGGCCTGCACACGGCAGCGGCGGCACGGCCTGCGGGTTTCGAGGCGGCGGGCGAAGTGACGGCGGTGGGCTCAGGCGTTACGCGCTGGAAGGTGGGCGACCGCGTCATGGGCCGCTGCGAAGGCGCCTTCGCCGAACACGGCTGCATGGAGGCCGATGAAGTGTTCGCGGCCCCCGCGCGCCTCACATGGGAGCAGGCAGCCGCGACGACGGTGGTGTTCCTGACCGTATACGAAGCCGTGATGGCGCAAGGGCAGCTGGCTGCTGGCGAATGGATGCTGGTAGCCGGCATCTCGTCGGGCGTTGGCGTGACGGCGCTGCAGGTAGGCAAGGCACTGGGTGCGCGGGTGATCGGCACCTCAGGCTCAGCGGAAAAACTCGAGCGCTTGAAGGCGTTGGGCCTCGATGTTGCGTTGCACACCCGCGCACCCGACTTCGTCCCAGCCGTCATGAAAGCCACAGAGAACAAGGGCGTAGACCTGGTGGTGAACAACGTCGGTGGCAGTGTCTTTGCCGCATGCGTCGAGACGATGGGTTTTCAGGCGCGGCTGGCCACGGTGGGCTATGTCGACGGCCAGGTCGAAGCGCGCATGGACCTCGGCGCGCTGCACAGCAAACGGCTGCAGCTGTTCGGCGTGTCAAACAAGATGCGCAATATGTCGCACAGGATTGCCGCGGCGCAAGCGCTGGAGCGCCACCTGTTGCCCATGGTGGCAGATGGCCGCGTGACGCCACTGGTCGACCAGGTGTTCGCGCTGGACGACCTGCCTGCCGCGCAGCAGTGTATGCAGACTAACCAGCACCTTGGCAAGCTGGTGGTGCGCGTCGACTGATCAGCGGCTCTCACAGACTCGGTGCAGTAATTAATTCATGCGGTTAAATTTCTTATCACTCAACCCGTTCGGAGACACACGATGTTCAAGCAAATAACCGCCATTGCGCTGGCCCTCGCCGCGGCTTGGGCTACACAGGCCCAAGCCCAGGGCTACCCCAATAAACCCATTCGCGTTGTGCTGGGCTACACAGCAGGCGGTGCGGCGGATGCTGCCGCGCGCCCGCTCATGCGTGTGCTCGAGCCGCTGCTGGGGCAAGCCATCATCGTCGAACCCAAGCCGGGTACCGCCGGAGGCGTGGCAGCGGAGTTCATCAGCAAGGTGCCGCCGGACGGATACACACTTTACTTTGCCGATGGTGGGCCCTTCACCACCGCCCCACACCTGATGAAAGTGGGGTACCACCATCTGAACTCGTTCACCCACATCGGCCACGTTTGCAGCACCGGCAGTGTCTTAGTGGTGCATCCTTCCTCTCCATTCAAGAGCGTGGCCGACGTGGTGGCCGCCTCGAAAAAGGAACCTGACAAATGGAGCTACGGCACCTCAGGCGTGGCCGGTCCGCACCACTTTTCCGGCGAACTGTTGAAGAGTTTCACCGGCGTGAACCTGCTGCACATTCCTTATAAGGGCGGCGCGCCGGCGATGACCGACCTGATGGGCAACCAGGTGCCGATGCTATTTTCTTCACTGACCGCGGCGGTGGGTCCCTACAAGTCCGGCAAGGTCCGTGCCTTGGCGGTGACTTCGCCAAAACGTTCAGGCGCCTTTCCTGATGTGCCGACCATGGAAGAACTCGGCTACAAGGGTTTTGATTCCACTGGGTGGTTCGAGCTGATGGGCCCGGCCGGCATGGCGCCGGAGGTCGTGGCGCGCCTGTCACAGGCGCTGCTTAAGGCGGGCGAGGACAAAAACCTGCAGGAGCAGTTCAAGCAGCTGGGTTGCGATGCTGAATTTATGACGTCCGCGCAGACCGTCGAGAAGGTCAAGAGCGACTATGCCAAGTGGGGCAAGATCATCAAGGAAGCCAACATCAAGGCGGAGTAACACCCAAGTTGTGTCGTCGTGCTCACCAACGGCTCGTTACAGGCTCAGCGGCTAGGCTACTTACCAACGCACGCAGGTGAGCATGACTTCGTGCGGCCGTTACAAGATGGGCAGACTCCAATTCCTCTTGAACTAAGGCAATGCCATTAATGCATCGTCAAAAATAGCAACGGCGCGAGTCCATCCAGCCGATGCACCGCGAATTTTGTGTGGAAAACAACTGATGTAAAAACCATTGGGCGGCAACACCTCAAGATTGTGTAATTTTTCAATGTGGCAGTAACCGATATCACGCCCTGCCTTGTGTCCTTCCCAAATGAGCGAAGCATCTTTGGATTCGCCGTATTTTTTTGCAGTGTGCACAAAAGGGGCATCCCAACTCCAGCCGTCGGTTCCTGTGAGCCTCACACCACGCTCTAACAAATACATGGTTGCCTCATAGCCCATGCCGCAACCCGATGACACATAATCTGAATGACCATAGCGAGATCCTGCGCGCGTATTGATCACAACAATTTCCAATGGTGTCAGTGTGTGCCCAATGCGTTTGAGTTCTGATTCCACATCGTTTGCTGTGACCACATAGCCGTCTGCCATGTGTCGGAAATCAAATTTCACTGCAGGCTGAAAACACCACTCCAGAGGCACATCGTGAATTGCAATAGCTGGTTTTTTTTCACCCAATGCATTGTCCATTGTCGAATGAAAATGGTACGGTGCATCTAAATGTGTGCCATTGTGAGTGGACAGATGAACCATCTCAACTGCCCACCCCTCACCGTCGGGCAAATCTTCTTTTTTGAGTCCTGGGAAAAATGGCTCAATTTGTTCATATGTATTTTCGTGCGTGAAGTATTCAATCTTGGGCGCAAAAGCGGGCGGGTCGCTCAATACATCGTTTTCTAAAAAAATAGACAAATCAACAAATTTTCTAGCCATTTTTTTCTCCTTCAAGTTAATTTATTTGCCAACGCAACAAGCGAAGCTCAATCGATGCAAGCAAAGCGTTACTTACAAAGCCAATCAAGCCCAATAAAACAATACCAGCAAAAAGTTCACTGGCTCGAAATGAACGCGCGGCCAAAAGAATCGCTTGCCCCAGGCCTGCTTGAGAAGCAATCATCTCTCCTACTACCGCAAGAATCAATGAGATTGTCATGGACAAGCGCATACCCGAAATAATATCGGGCAGGGTTGAGGGCAGACCAATTTTTTGAACATATGACCAGCGTGTCATTTGTAAATTGGCAGCAACTTCGCGCAAACGTGGCTCGACATTGGCCAAGCCCTGAACCGTTGCCAGCAATACGGGCCACATCGCTCCAAATGCGACCACAAATAAAACCATACCAGCACTCAATCCAAAAATTGAAATGGCCAAGGGCAACACAGCCGATGCAGGCAAAGGCCTGAGAAACTCAAGAGTGGGCGCAATCCAAGCGCGAGCGATCTCTGACATACCAATCATTACGCCCAAGGCAATACCGATCAATGATGCAAGGCCCCATCCCAAAATCATTCGCACGCAAGTCAATTGAGTGGCCTGTCCTAACTCTGCAGCATCATTGCGTTGCCCGCCTTGAAATCCAATAACCAAAGCTTGCCATGTGGCTTCTGGAGTGGGTAAAAAAACACGATTAACCCATTCGCCATGACTGGCCAACCACCACATCAATAGCAATGCAAAAAGCATGAATAGCGGTTCAAAGATTGACAAATACGGTGGAAATGATTTCATAACGTTGACCCTGCCTGCATTTCATTCACGCCCATGCGTTGGTTTATTTTTTTTTGAAGTCGCAAAGCACCTGCATTGATGGCGTAACCTACAACACCAATCCATAACAACCACGCGATCATTCGAGCAGGGTCTAAACTTTGTTGTGCAATCATCATGGCATAACCCATGCCATTTGGATTGGCGGCGATTTCAACTGTCACAGCAACCACCAAGGCCACAGCAACTGCTAAACGCAAAGCCACAAACAAACGCGACACCATGGCTGGCAAAACAATCCATTTCATGCGTTGCCATGCATTCAATCCCAAGGCTTTTGAAACTTCTAATAAGCGAGGTTCGACCTGATGAACAGCGGCTTGCGTCAAAATCAAAATAGGCCAAAACGTGGCAAAGGCCACCACACTCATCTCCATGCGCATACCAAACCCAAAAATCATCATCGACAAAGGAATCAGTGCAACCGAAGGAATGGGCCGCAATACTTCAATACTTAAAAAACTCATTCGCGCGATACGAGGGGACAGTCCGAGTACCAAACCACACAACAAACCCAAACTTGCACCGATAGACAAGCCCATGGCAGCGGTTAACAATGTGAACAGCGTCACACGCATTAAGCCCTCATCGCTGATGAGCCACAACAAATCCCACCATGCAAGCACCGCTTGAGCAGGCGTTGCCAATGCGTCGCTGTAAATGGCCACATGCCTCACATAGGTATCAAACGCAACGAAAAGTACAAGTGGAAATACCCAAGGGCGCAGGTATTTCAACATATCAAACATGCCCCAAATAAAAATAAAGCTCACGCCTTAATCTTAAAAATTCGGGATGTTCTTTGACGCTTAAATGATTTCTGGGTTTTTCAATGGTCACATCAATCGTTCCGGCCAAACTCGGTTGTTGTGAGGTTGGATGAGAGCGCAATGCAATGATCCTATCGCCAAGATAAATGGCTTCTTCGAGATCGTGGGTAACAAACAAAACGGTCAGGCCTTGTTCTCGCACCAACCGTGCAAGCTCGTCTTGCAAACCTTCTCTTGTCATTGCATCTAAAGCGCCAAAGGGTTCATCCATCATCAAAATCTGTGGCGACTGAGCCAAGCAACGGGCAATTTGCAAACGCTGTTGCATACCACCCGACAATTGCAATGGAAATTTTTGTGCGTGCTCTGTTAAATGAACCACCGATAAAACTTCTTTTACACGTTGAGCGCGTTGGCGAATGGGCGTGTTAGCGGCTTCTAAAGCGAGCATCACATTGCCCTCGACTGTCCGCCATGGAAGCAATGCACGTGTGTAGTCTTGAAACACAAAGGCCACTTCGCGGGTCGGTTGCGTCACCACTTGACCTTGCCTCAACACTTGCCCACCACTGGGTTCGACAAAACCCGCAGCAGCTCTCAGCAAGGTGGTCTTTCCACAACCGGACGGACCGATAACGCAAACAAATTCACCTTGCTGCACTTCAAATGAAGTGGGAGACAAAATTTCTTTGCCGCCCAGATGAATGCCTACATGATCAAACCTGAGAAGTGCCATTCGGCTTTATTTAAACAGTAAGTTGGCTACCGTCGGTGACGCCTTGAGCATTTTTTGATCATTCATCATATCGACCCAATAAGTGAGTTGTTTTTCTACAATCACAGGCCCTGGTGGGCTGATTTGCATGGTGTTTAAAATCTCTGGTGGCAGTTTGATGTACTTACCAATGTGTTCTCTGACCTTTGTATTGTTGGCAGGTTTTTTTATAAAGTTAGCCGCTTCAATCACACCTTCTTGAAATGCTTTCACTGATGACGCGTTTTTGGTGGCCCAATCGCGCCGTGCGGTGTACAAAATAGTTGGCATTCCGTCGGATAGAAATGTGGTGTAGTACGAAGCCACATAACCAGCGCCGCTGCTTAAGATTCGACCCATAAACGGATCTGCTGTTACGACCGCGTCAATGGACCCTCCTCGAATTAAATCGGCGTGTTGCGGAAAAGAAGTTTCTACAAAATTAACTTTGGCTGGATCGACCTTGTTGATCTTGAGCCACCCGCGAAAAGTAACGTGCAAATAAGCACCGAATCCAGGAACGCCAATTTTTTTGCCGATGCAATCTTGGGCTGTGCGTATGCCGCTGCCTGCCCGGGCAACCAATCCAACACCCGTCATGCTTTTGTCCGTCATTCCACCGCCAGCCACCACCACATGATCTAAACCGCCATCAATAGCTTGCAAATACACAGAAGCTGTAGGCCCGCCAATGTGCAAGGACTCGGATTGAATAGCGGCAGGAATGGATGGATTGAGTGGAATAAATTTAGGTTCCACATCGAGCCCTCGTTTTTTAAAAAAACCTTCTTCGCATCCAACAAAAACGCTGGCGAAGTCACTCACCGCAGTGAATCCAAATATGATTTTGGAGGGACTTTGTGCTTGTGCATTCAAGCCAGGAGCAGCAAGTGCTGCAGCGCCATAACTCAATACTTGACGACGGGAAAAATATGTCTTCATGAAAAACTCCTTCATAGATCGCATTGAATGCTTGAAAGCCTGTGTTGTACAGACGGAAAGACCTCTAAAGTTTGTGTGCTCGACTTGTTAAGTTCTGACCAATTCTCGATCGACTAAAACAGCCAGAAAAAATGCTGGGCCGCCATGCGCTTGCCATGCGTGGTTGGTGCCACGTTGAATCACGACATTGCCAGGTTTGATTCGACGCTCCTCACCCTCCAAAATCAATGAGGCTTCACCTTGCAACAAACAAATCACATCCATGGAATGCGTTTCATGCATGGCGGGATGACGCGTTTGATCGATGATGTGATGCTCGCCTTGAAACTGTGCAAAGGTGGCGCGCACCGTTGCATTCATGGTTTCTACTGGAACGCCTTCAGGCGAAGGATGAACTACAAACCAACGCACCTGAACATTGCCTTTCCTGGGACCTAAAACGGGTTGTGTTGCGCCCAAATCTATGTTGTCTTTGGGGTTGAGTAGGCCGCTGGCCGCGTCTTCCCAAATTTCAAAAAGCCCCCCAATTTTGAGGTCTCCAATCATGGACGAAGGACCTCCATCTAGTATGACGACCGATTGCCCTTTCGCGTCATCCCCGGTAATGATGCGTCGCATCGCTGCTTCAAAGTCCGACATTTTTGTCTCCTTGTGGATTATTCTTTTAAATTCATTATGGCCCTGTTCACACAAAATCGTTATATTTTTTTATTGCTAAATGAAAGTGCTTCATTTAAAAAGGAATACATAAAAATTAATATTAATTTTTTTAAATTGAGCAATTAGAATTCAACGCTGAATCACTACAGACCTCTGGTGAAGTTTCAGGCGCCAGCTGTCATTCACCCAGCTATAGATTGTCTGCACCCAACTCATTGGCCGTTCAGCCTGGCGAGGCAGATATTCAAGCCAAAGGAGTTCGTGCATCTCAAACCTGCTGGACAACAAGCTGTGATCCGCGCCGGCATTTGCCTGCACGCGGCCTAAGAAACCATGTGTTGTAGGCTACTGGGTGACTGCGCAATAGCATGAGGCCAGAAAGCAAAAAGCCCGGAGGGCCGGGCTAAGTGCTTGATTTATATGGGGTGGCTGATGGGGCTCGAACCCACGACAACAGGAATCACAATCCTTACTTATTATCATTCCTTTTCGTTGATACATGTAGTATTATCATTATAAATCAACAACTTACAGACGAAAATCGATCTGCTGACGAGATTAAAGATTGATCGATGTTGATTTAAATTCGTTGTATTTGCCTACAGATTGCCTACAGACTGAAGAATCACCCATGAAGACGCAAGAAAGCCGTGTAAATTTGACCGCTGGTCGGGTGGGCTCCTTCACCTGCCCAAAAGGCAAAACCCAAGCGTTTCTATGGGACACCGACACACCAACGCTGGCGCTTCGTGCAACGCCCACAGGTCGCAAAACATACGTATTTGAAGCCCGGCTAAATGGCTCAACTATCCGAATCACTATCGGTACTCTGGCCGACTGGCCGATTAAACAAGCTCGGTTGAAAGCGCAAGGCTTGAAAATGCTGGTGGACGTAGGGACAGACCCGCGTGAGGTTGAACGCGACAGGCAAACTGCCGCTGCAGAGAAAAAGACCGCTGAAGCCGCCGAGTTGGAATCAGCCAAAGCTGCAGGTGTGACCGTTGGGGAAGTCTGGGCCGAATACATTGAACAACGCCGCCCACATTGGGGAGCACTGCACTATCGTGACCACATCGACAAAGCAAAGCCCGGGGGCCTACCATCGGGCCGCCGTGGGGGTGGCAAGCTACCAACCAAACCGGGGCCATTGGCCAGCCTGATGGGTGACCGACTAGCTGATCTAACTACCGAACGCATCGAGACATGGGCAGCTACGGAAGGGGAAATTCGGCCATCATCTGCCCGGCTTGCATGGCGGCTGCTGACCGTGTTTCTGACATGGTGTACCGAACAACCCAAATATGCTGCGCTGGTGCCCGCCATAAATCCAGCTAAGACCAAAAGAACTCGCGAAGCATTGGGTAAGGCTGGCACCAAGTCGGACGTTTTGCAGCGTGGCCAACTGAGGGCATGGTTTGCCGCCGTGCAACAACTGCAAAATCCCAACATCGCCGCTTGCCTGCAAGTCTTGCTGTTGACAGGCGCAAGGCCGGGTGAAGTGCTTGCCTTGCGGTGGGAGGACATAAACATCCAGTGGAAGAGCATTGCCATTCGGGACAAGGTGGAAGGCACTCGCGAAATCCCCTTGACTCCTTATGTCGAGCAACTGCTAGCCAAATTACCGCGCCGCAACGAGTGGGTTTTCTCAAGTCCAACCAGTGCTTCGGGTTGCCTGACCGAGCCAAACACCCCACACACTCGCGCCTGCAAAACCGCTGGTCTGGACGGCCTTACCCTTCACGGACTGCGACGTTCATTCAAGAGCCTGACCGAGTGGCTGGAAGTACCCGTGGGCGTCGTCGCTCAAATTCAAGGTCACAAGCCATCTGCCACCGCCGAGAAGCACTACACAGTGCGACCACTTGAACTGCTGGCGCTGCACCACGAGCGCATCGAAGCATGGATTTTGGAACAGGCTGAAATTAATTTTGACAAAAAAGCAGCACCGACTTCTCTTCGAATTGTGACTTAAGGAGATGACGATGGAAAATTTATACGCTTGGCATCGGTTGGCTTCAGATGTTGCTCTTGAATATGACCTTGAAAAAGACAGCGAGTTGAAGTTGGCAACAGAACTCAGCCTAGCCATTCAAACGGGAGTTGTGCAATGCTGGCAAGAAAACGGCGATCCCATTCGTGGTGCTGTCCCTTTTGATCAAATTCGGCGACGATCGCCTCACCTAACCGTTGCCGAGGGGAATGCTTGGCTAAAACGTAACGGCTATTTACAGGAATGGAAGCCTGTGGCTTCCGTTAGGCCGCCTGTAAAAGCAGGCCCGGACTACTCAATTCTCGCAACGCGCCAAGAACTGATTGATGCCTTCAAATTGTTCACGGGCATGGATATAGGATGGTTTAAGAACGTAACAGATAGCCCTAAGTTACAAAAAGCACGAAAGGTGCTGGGTCAAGGAAAAAAAGGCCAATCTATTGAGCCACTTTTTTGCCCATATCTGGTGATGGACTGGCTGATAGATAAGAAGCGCAGAAAAGGCAGACCAATAACCAGTGACAAGGCATGGGAAATTTTGGAAAAGCGCTTCCCCAAGGTTTACAACATCTACTCGGCGGGTGATAGGCGGACAGATTGACCGGGGCAAAAAGGTCTATCCGCCGGGGTTTCCACACCCCTTTGGGCGGGGTTTAAGAGTGAAATAGGTCGGGGTTAATCAGGCTCGCATTACCCCGCCATCGTAATAACGACCATGTTCAACAGTCGCGAAGGCGAAGACATGGAAACCACTACAAGTCTAACCAATCAAACGATGTGCGAGGAATCCCCTGCACATCAGTACACGCCACCATATCCACCACTGGAACAGGTGACAAAACCCAATCTAGTAACTGCTGAGATTGCGTATTACGCAAATCAAGCGGAACAAACTTGGCGTGCTCATGCTTGCCGCGAAACTTATCCTGAAGGGCTTCGCCCGCTCAAAATAGGAGGGCGATTGAACTGGCCCACTGCTGGCGCAAAGAAACTGCTTGGTGTGAAATGAAAATCGCCCAGTTTCAACAATTCATCTTTAAGGGCTGCGACGTCCACACCACGGTGGATACATCCGGCAATCCTTGGTTTCAGGCCGGGGACGTAAGCAAAGTGCGGGCATTAGCCAACAGCCGACACGCACTAATTCTGCTTGAGCAGGAAACAAGATCAGCACAGCCAAGAGCTCAGAGTGCATTTCACTTTAACCGAGAGCAACAACCTCTCAGATTATGGTCGAAGCGCAACTCCGGCCCGGCAAAGTGCTTGCGCATGAATGGTCATTTGGGTTGGCTCACTGACACAAATTGCAAATTGCTGGGGGGTTGAAATGGCTCACTACGATCAAATTAGCAATGCCGAGTTCTTGGCCGCCATATTTCCAAAACTTCAAACGTACGAGCACATCGCAATTTGCTCCAAAGCAGGCGATCCGAGCTTAGGTGGCTGGTCACCGCAAGCGAAGTCTCACAAACTGCCCGCCACAAATAACAACTATTTCATTGCCAGTACATTTATAAAAAACGGTCGCTTCACCGTAAGAAAGTCAAATGCAATTGGCTGTTATGCACTCATTTTGGATGATGTCGGAACACGGGTGCCGCTGGATCGACTTATTCTTGCGCCATCATGGCTGCTGGAAACATCTCGAAGCAATTACCAAGCAGGCTACCTGATTGCAAGCCCATTAACCGCTGAACAGGCAGATTCGTTATGGCAACGATTTCGTGACGCGGGATTGACCGACCCGGGCGCATCTGGGCCAATGACGAGATGGACTCGCCTGCCGCAAGGGGTTAACGGGAAGCCTGAACGCTCAAATAGTGATGGTTCACCGTTCAAATCCAAGTTGCATGAGTGGCGCCCACAGACTCGTTACACACCTTCTGAGTTATGCGAAGCGTTCAAATTTTCGGTATGGACAGAAGAGAGCCAGAAGATGGCTTTCAGTCCCTCTTCTGTCGGAATCCCTGCTAACTGCATTCCACATGCAGTTGGGCAACGAAACGCCTGTTTGTTTGCATTGGCAAGGCACTTTAAAAGTTTGGAGCCTCAGGCCGACTTAAAACGCCAACGCGAAATTTGCAAGGCTTGGCACGAAATATTTTCGGAAGTCATTGGCACGAAAGCATTTGCACTCACATGGGCAGATTTCAAAAAATCGTGGGTAAAAGTGAAGTACACCGTCCCAATTCTCGAAAAATGCCTGACAGCTTTACCGCCACCTCCCGACATTGACAGACTGCGCGACTACGGTTCGCAAGCAAAGCATCTATTGCAAATTTGCATCGCATTGGCGCGCCATCACGCACCAGAACCATTTTTTCTCAGCTGCAGAAAAGCTGCAGAGCTCGCTGGATTGACACATCACGAATCGGCAAAAATTCTTGGTGTTTTTGTTGATGAGGGCTGGCTAATTGTCGTCACACCCCACACCACGGTTCGTGCAACTCGTTACCTCCTAAATCTTACGACCAACTCTTAAAGGTTTCTCATGTACCAGCTTCAAAATATAATTTCGCAAATCAATACACATCACGAAAATGCAACGCTTCATGCGAATAGCGCAATCGAAAGTGCTCGCGCCGCTGGCGAACTCTTATTGCACGTGAAATCAGTATTACCACACGGAGAATTTACTCTGTGGGTGGAACAAAATCTCAATATCGGCTTACGACAGGTTCAGCGTTATTTGCGTGAGGCGCGCCAGCAGCTGTATCCAAAGCCTAAACTCCCAGCCAAAAGCGACATGATGTCGCATTTGACAAAAAGTAAGGGCATTTGGCAAAAAGGCAAATGGCAGCCTGAGCCCGGTTACCAATATCTGTTCAATGAAGGCGGTGCCGTTTATTGGGTTTTGCCATCTACAAATTCGTCAAATTGGTTCCATGTGTGTAAGCATTACCATGGCGAAAAAATGTCTACAGAAGGTTTTTTTGAACATTACACAATTTTTGCCACAGTACACGACCCAGACCTCACAAGTAAGTTCTATGTGGGTACTCGAAATCCCTTGGGTTGGATCGGAGTTGAGGGCGTTCTTCGCAGCTATGGCCTTAAAGATATCGAGACGTCATTGATCAGCGGGTTAGCTGTAGAGGGCGGCTACGAGAGGCCGTTTGGTGAACCCGAGCCTGAACATTGGTACTGGGGCAATCCACAGACATAAATTAAATATTCAAACTTGATCGGGGAGAGCTTCAAGGGGTAGCGAATTTTTTATTCTTGTGCTGCCCTTTTGAGCGTGTTTTTACGAAACTAATCAGTCCAAGCTGTTGCGCCAACTCATAAAGGTGGCGTAACAGAGATCTCATTTCGCGCGCCTCTGTACGAGCTGCGATTGAGCAGCCGCCATGTCGATAATTTGGGTGATTTTCGCCCGTTAAACTTGCTCCGCCATGCAGGCGGCATCGTTTTCTGCCCTGTACCGGATATTTTTGGCAAGGCAAACCCAAGCGATTCCTAGCGCCGCAGATCATTGAGAGCAGCAAGGCGTTCGCGAATCAATTGACGTAGTTTTGCTGACGATGTGTTAATCGGTAACGGTAGAAATATGGGTCTCGTTTTCATTTCAAGTCCATAGCGAGGAATTGCTTAAATTTTAAGCAATATTCTCAATCGCAGCAACTATCAATCAATAGTGACTGAACCGGTGACTGCAGCATCAATTTCACCACCTTGTACCCATACCAAAGGAACCCGCATCATCAAGTCTTTTCTTTTTGCAAAATTTTCCGACTGATCTTCAATATTATTTAAATTCAAAAAATCTCCCCGAGTCGGTGCGCTTGAAATGACAAGTTTGATTGCAATTACAAAAAGTGCAATCGCAATAACCGTTAGGACGGCTCTAGTGTAAAAGTCGGTTTTCATGTTTTTGCTCCGTTTGAATTAAATTAATACTATGTGCAAAACTGCACCTGATCCGTTGGCTGGAATTCGTGGACACCCATGACAGTGACTTGAAGGAGATCGGCCGGCAGGCTGGCATTAACGCAGATGCCTCAACAACCCTTGCGGTTGCGCGTTGGGGCTACTCAAACGCCATGAGCAGTGGTGGACAGGCGTGGCTCAAATCCAGAGCCTATGAGCCAATTCATGAGGGCTACATGGATGGCTGGGAAGCACATGCTGAGCATATACAGGCTTGATCTACAGCAGCCGCAGGTAGTTTCGCCAGCAGTTCTGGAGTGAAATTGGCGTTCACGCACCAGCATGGCTCTTGGGATTGACCTGTGGCTTTGGCGATTTCCATCGCGCACAGGTTAGGCTTGCCGCAAAGTGGGCAGAAGTTAGGGATGGTCGTAGTTGACAAAATATGGCGCAAAAGCTTCAGGGCACAGGAAATGTTACAACACGAAAACCGACGTGATCTGCCGCCAGTGAATATTGCGCTGGATATCTGTAAGCACTTGTGAGAGCTGGCTCAACGTTAGTCCAAGACCCTCCTCTTGCAACGTCCATGTAGCAGTTGCTTTTTAAATTTGGACTACCATCTACTGGAACCTTTTCATAATTCGAAGAATAGCAATCCTGAGTCCATTCCCAAACGTTTCCAAGCATGTCATAAAGTCCAAATGGATTTGGAAATTTTGTTCCAACAGCTTGAGTGCTGTAACCTGAGTTACGGGAATACCAAGCATAGTCAACCAATTTTTGCGAGTCTTCTCCAAAGAAATATAGGTTTGTTGTACCTGCACGAGCTGCATATTCCCACTCGGCTTCGGTTGGTAGCCTATAGTTTTTTCCAGTAAGAGAACTCAATTTTTGTAAAAATTCATAAATATCTGACCTTGACACTTGTTCTACTGGAAATTTACCGCCTTTGAATTTACTGGGGTTTGAACCCATAAATGCTGTCCATTCATGCTGGGTAACTTCATACTTGCCAATCGCGAATTGTTTAACAGTTACCTGATGCCGAGGCATTTCATTAGCGACAGGCTTGTTACGTCCGAAAAACCCCGTAGCTTCTGAACCCATTTGAAAAGTTCCTCCGGGAATGACCACCATTTCAGGGCATATGTCGCAATCCTTGAACACACTCCCGGGTTTCAGTGGGGCTGGAGTCTGCGTAGCTTGAGCAGGCGGAATACTTTGCTCCTTGCGCGGTGTATTCGCTGGTTTATCTAACTCGGGTTTGGTCGCTACCTGCTGAGTCTGAGGGCTGACTTGACGTGCCGCATCCATCTTTGCAATTGCCTGCAACCGCAAAGACTCATCATCTTGGCTGTTGGGGTTGTCCTGAGACCAGACTTGCAAGAACCTTTCCCATGCTTTGACCATCAAGTCTGTACTTCCAACAAATGCAGCCGTCTTTTCAAAATCAGCCTTCATGCGACTTTGCCACGTAGTCCATTCCTTGCGAGTGGCTTCTTCACGCTCAAGGTCTGCTAAATTCAAACCATCAACCGTACCGGGACGTGCGCTCGGCGATACTGGCTCTGGCTTAGGTGAAGGCAGCACTTGAACAGTAGTTGGCGCAAAAAAGTAAAAATTGCCTCGTGCTTCGTTGTAAATGGCGGGGCGCTGATCATGGTTAACGGTTTTCGCCAAGGACTCCACAGAGTCCTGCACGTCGCGCAAGATGTCTTCAATCTTGACGCCGGGCTTTGCCATCTTTTTGATGAACTCACGGGTAAAGACGCTGTTCGGATTGCCGTCCGAGTCGTTTAAGCGATCCAACGCTTGTTGCCCACGGCTGGCTGAATAAACCACCATCTGACCTTTCGGTGGCTCCACGGCGCTCAAGCCTCGTGCGTTGCCCACACTGCGTCCACTGGCCTTCAAAGGGTTGTCTCGGCAAGCATCGATCATCACCAAGCTGAAGGCAGGCTTGGCTTCGCTGATCATGTCTGTAAGTGCCAGTAATTCGTAGGCTGTTTTCTCAACTTCCTTTTCACTGCTGGCTTCAATGTCCGTGGGTAACAGGTAGCTGCCGTTTTTGATCTGCACGCCATGCCCGGCATAAAAAACCACCACCTCATCTCCACCTGTGATGCTGTTGGTGAAGGTTTCAACAGCCTTGACCATGCCACGGTAGTTCAGGTCTTTGTGCAGTTGCACAGTAAACCCGGCAGCCTTGAGTTCACGGGCCATTGCAGTGGCATCGTTACCTGCCTTTTGGAGCTTGGTGACTGATGAGTAGTTGTCGTTACCCATGACCAAGGCAAGGCGCTTAGCGTGGGCAGGGAGCGTAACGAGCAGGCAGGCACAGAGACACACCCGTGCAATGCTTGATATAAAAGTGAAGCTGAGTTTCATTATTGAAGTGACCTTGCAACACGGAAGCCGAAGTTGTAGCTGCGGTTCGTCGTGGAATGGTAGTTGCGGAATGCGGCACGCAATAGGTGCGGAGCGGTCGTCCAAGAACCGCCCCGAGCAACTCGCCGAGAACAATCCCCAGTAGCCCAAGCACTTCCGTCCACGGGTGATCCCAAATAATTTAAATTCCAACAATCTTGCGTCCATTCCCAGACATTGCCGTGCATGTCATGCAAGCCAAAACTGTTGGCTGCTTTTTCACCTACAGGGTGTGTGGTGAAGCGCGAGTTTGCGTCAAGCCACGCAAACCGACTCAACTGTTTGGGATCGTCGCCATAAGAATACTCAGTTGGGCTGCCTGCTCTGGCGGCATATTCCCATTCGGCCTCAGACGGTAGTCTGTAACTCTGACCCGTCTTGGTGTTCAGCCGCTTGATAAATTCTTGTGCATCGTCCCATGAGACCTGTTCAACAGGCAAGGTTCGCCCTTTGAAACTGCTTGGCAAGTTGCTCATCAGGGCATACCACTGTTCTTGTGTAACTTCAAACTTACCCATAGCAAAAGACGCGATCAATACAGTATGTTGAGGATATTCTTCAACACCGAGTGGAATTGCTGCAAATGGATCGGCTTTAGACCCCATCATGAAAGTACCTGCGGGAATAACAACCATCTCAGGGCAGTCCTCGCAGTCCTTGAAAACATTGCCTGCCTTAACGGCTGATGTTGAAGGTGTAGGTATGGGTGCAGTTGCTTGTGGTGGCCTCGCCATGGCCACTTGCGGCCCTGCATTTTCCAAAGACGCCACCCTTGCACGTGCAATCCCCGCAAAAATGCCTCTTGGAAATTGCTCCAAGTAAGCCCTGACCTCGTTTACATCCCGGCTGTCTTTAACCGACTCCCAGAACACCCTGTCATCACTGACACCACTTTGCGCCACTTGCTTACCGCACTCACCAAAGCAGAACTCCCCTTCAATGCTGCCCTCCATCCAAGGCTCTTGCTGACTATTTGAGCCAGCTTTGACTTGACTGACCACTTTTTTCAGAATCTGCTCAATCGGCTGGCTTTGGTTGTTCATTTGCTCCAGAAGAGCGCCAGTATAAAGACCATTGCGGCCTGTTCCATCGGCCGCCACGCTGCCCGGGCGGGTGGCAAAGGAGATAAGCGTGCCTGAGGGTGCATTGACACGGTTCAAGCCGTCCGACGCCGACCTGAAACTGCGTGCATAGGGGTTGTTGCGACAAGCATCCAGAAACACCAAGTTCAACCGCGTTTTGGCATCGCCCAGCACATCCATGATCTGGCGCATTGCAAGGCTCTGGGTGGGTACGTCTTCTTCACTGCTAATGTCTGCGTCCACCGCAGGCAGGTAGTTCTCTCCTTTGATCTGTACCCCGTGCCCTGCATAGAACACAAGCGCCACGCTGCCGGGCGTGAGCTTGGAGCGAAACTCTCGCAGGGTGCTGCCAATCTGTTTGACGGTCAGGTTGCTGCGCTCGATGACCGTGAAGCCCATGCCTTTGAGCTTGGCGGCCATGTCTTTGGCGTCATTGGTGGGGTTCCTCAAGGGGGCTGATTTGTAGGCGCTATTACCCACAACCAGCGCGACCCTGTTTTCTTTGGGTTGAGCAAAGCTGGCGCTACTGAAAACTACCGACAGGATGATGAAAAGGCGCAAGAGCATGGGATTTAAATGCTGCAGTTTGGATATTAGAACAGTGCTAACAGCACAACGGTTCTTCTAATTGAGAATACTAGCGTCTAAACCCTTTTGTGCTTGAATCATTGCGTTTACTGGCTTCATCATCAGCCCTGTCAGGATTCCGCTATCCAAGTTAAGGCTGGGCGGAGCGCAAAAAGCTATCAACTGCAGAGTCTTAAATTTGATATTCATTTGTGCTAGTTTGAATTATCATGACTTATGAGCTTAAATCAACGCTTAGTATTTCTATGGCTGCTGCTTTGTTCTGCAAGCGGGGCATGGGCGCAGTCCTTAGCAGAACTCAAGGCATCTGGCGCCTCGGTCACGAGTGACCCTAAAACGGGTGTCGTCAGGTTCATTGGCTATGACCCACAAGCAGTTGCTTTAAAGCCTGCAAGCACAGCCCTTCAAGCCATGCCTTTGCAAGCAGCAGCAGAACAGCACATGGCAGACCATGCCAGCTTTTTTGGCTTGAAAGATGCGGCTGCAGAATTGAAGCCGATCAAGCACGAAGTCGATCGCATCGGGCATGCCTCGACCCGGTTTCAGCAATATCACCAAGGCATTCCGATCATCGCAGGTGAAGTCATTGTCAATCAGACGGGGCAGCGCCAGTTGACCTCTGTGGGTGGCAGAACCTCACCCGGTTTGGCGTTGGACGTCAAACCACTGTTGACAGAAAAAGACGCCCAAGACTTGGCCATACAAGCCATGGTCAAGTGGTACCAATTGCCAGCAGAGTCGTTTGTGGTCAGTAAGCCAGAACTGTCAATCTATGACCCTAGATTGTTGTCTGGTCAAAACTTCCCAGCCGCGCTGGTGTGGCGATTGGATGTGACGACAAAAGACCTGCAACCTATTAACGAGTTCTTTGCTATAGAGGCACGAACGGGGTTGATCGCACTGCACTTCAATCAAGTCCCTCATGCCAAAAACAGGTTGACGTACAACGCAAACAACAAAGCATCTTTGCCGGGTACGTTGAGTTGCAACGAGTCAAATCCATCCTGTTCGGGTGGGACAACCGATGCGGTTTTTGCACACAGATATGCGGGTATCACTTACGATTATTATTTAAATAACTTTGGTCGCGACAGCATCGACGGTGCGGGCATGGCGATCATTTCAACAGTGGATTACTGCCCTTCTCCATCAGACTGCCCACACCAAAATGCTTCGTGGAATGGTTCTCAAATGCGATACGGACATAACTTTTCAAAAGCTGAAGATATCGTAGGTCATGAATTAACTCATGGCGTGACTGGTTATACGTCAAAACTCATTTACTATTATCAGTCAGGTGCAATCAATGAGTCATTATCAGATGTATTTGGTGAACTAGTTCAGCAAAGTGACCCGAATAGTACAATTACAGACCCATCAAGAAAATGGCTAATAGGTGAAGACTTAGGAGTCCCGGCAAGAAGTATGGCTGATCCTACTTTATACAATCAGCCAGATAAAATGTCTAGCAGTAAATATAATAAATACAGCACAGATCATGGCGGTGTTCATTATAATAGCGGAGTAAATAATAAGGCCGCTTATCTCATGGCCAATGGAGGTGTTTTTAATGGTTTTAATGTGGCTGGAATTGGGAATTATAAGACTGCTCAAATTTACTACAAAGTCCAGACAAGCTATTTGACCTCAGGCGCTGATTATTTGGATTTATACAATTATTTAAATCAAGCCTGTAAAGTTTTAATGGGATCATATGGAATCACATTGAAAGACTGCGCATCTGTATCCAATGCTACATTGGCTGTAGAGATGTATAAACCTATTTCTGGTGCCTCTACTGATTTTTGTCCTGCTGGAAAATCTATTATATCTAATGTTTTCAGTGATAATTTTGAAAGTGGTTACTCTAAGTGGGCTCTCGGCAACCAATCAGGAGGAAGTGCATGGGGTGCAATTATGAGCGATTCTTTCTCTTACACCCCAAATATTTCATTATATGGCCCTGATGTCTCATCAGTAACAGATTTTAGTCTTTTATTCTCAAGTCAAGTTGCCATACCTTCCGGTTCGTATTTATATTTTAATCATGCTTATGCTTTTGAGGCAGCGAATGGAATATATTATGACGGCGGAGTCTTAGAATATACAATCAATAATGGGGCTTCTTGGCTAGATGCAGCGCCTCTTTTTTCTGATGGAACTCCTTATGGAAGCGCTTCAATTTCAGCTAACTTTGGAAACCCACTTGCTAACAGATCAGGATTTGTAGGAGCTAGTTATTTTAACAATGGCGATAGTAACTACGTCTCGAGTAGGTACGATTTAACATCATTAGCTGGGCAAAATGTGAAATTTCGCTGGAGAATTGGAACAGATACTTCTGGCTCAGCATTGGGCTGGTTTGTCGACGATGTCAGTATCAATCAGTGCGGCGCAGTTCTTCCAGCATCTCCAACCAACGTCTTTGCTGAACCCGGAAACGCCAGTGCATCCGTCAGCTTTACGCCGTCTAGCTTAGGGTCTGGAAGCTTCGTCAGTCACTGGGCCGCCTGTACCGATGGCACTACAACTCAAATGGCTTCCGGTGCGCAAATACCGATCAACGTCACCGGTCTTGTCAATGGACGTACTTACACCTGCAATGCATTAACTCGCAGTTCAGTAGGCGACAGTTCATGGTCTGCAGCGTCTAACATTGTTACACCCGGAACAGCGGCCGCTCCCACAAGCGTGGCTGCCTCATCATTACCACTCAAAGCAGTTATAAACTTTTCCGCACCATCAAGTTCAGGCAGCAGTGCTTTGACTGGCTACACAGCCACATGCACTGCGGCAGGACAAACCACGCAAACAGCAACAGGGACAAGCTCTCCTATCACGGTCAAGAATCTAAAGCCCGGGGTAACTTATTCTTGCAAGGTCGTCGCTAACAACAGTTACGGCAGTGGGCTTGAATCCACAACGGTTCAAATTAAGGTGAGAGGCGTTGATTTGAGTGCGATTTTGAGTTTGCTGTTAGATGACAACTAACTGTTTGTAATTTGCCTGACCACTTTGATATGGTTAATCGCCTCGGGCTTCAACTATCGCCATCATTTATTGCTGATTGCTGAATCGTTTGCGCGGAACAGTATGCATATTTGCGCTGGAGTCACTTCAGGCACAAGTGGAGAGTCTTTGGCTGGGTTGGAAATGGGCGTAATCGTCGCAAGGGATCAGCCCCTCGATTGTGAAAATTGGTTAATCTGCGCCGGACTCATACTCATCTCCATACACTTTATCTCTGTTAGGTCAGACCTCTTCTGCCTGATTGCCCTGTGGATAACTTTAGGTCGGCGACTTATTTGTGTAAGTCGCGGTCTGCTAAAGGTACTCAAATCGCTATCTAACTGTACTACGCTGGTATCCATAAAAAATTCTAAATTTGCTGCTTAAAAAAGTAGCAACCCACCCCTGTTTTGCTCAGAAATCATGCCGGGGGGTCTTCTTCAGATTGAGGGGGTGGGGTGTCGGGATCGGAAAAATTTTCCGAAAGAGATGGGGTTTGTTCGAGTGGAATAGTATGCGTAGCCAGAACGGAGTCCCATCTGTCACAAGTGGGGGTGGGGGTACGGTGGGGTATGGCTGGCAGGAATTTCTCGCCGAAGTGTATTTGTCAGAACGCAAAACCTTTGCGATCAAGCTCACGTTAAGCGCTTATTGCCAATAAATTAGATGCTCTACTACACTATCTCGCCCTGCCACTTGTGCAATTCAATTCGCCCGTACCTATAAAGAATTCAAAATTTCAGATCTCTTCTGTTCGTATTGAACACTTGTAATTAGACCTTTTTCTACCAAATTCTTCAATTCCGAAAGGCGTTGCTCTACCGATTTAGGGCCAGTCGCTGACGAAACCGGCTTTGTACTTGATGCAGATACTTCGTTTGAAGTACCAGTGGGGCTTGATGATGTGGTGTTTTTAGCTTCTGCTGAAACGACCATTTGATACCATTTTTTAGCCTCAACCTCATCTTTAGCGACCCCTCGTCCTACCGTGTATATTTCACCGACCTCTCTTTGGGCGGGCTTGTACCCAAGTTCTGCCGCAGCCCGGAACCATTTCAACGACTCCGTCAAGTCTTTTGTCGTCAGCACACCGTCACGGTATGCTTTTCCAAGGGCATCCATAGCGGTAGGGAATCCCTGATCTGCAGCCTTTCGATACCAATCGATACCCTTTGCGGTATCTTTCTCAACCATTCGGCCAAATGCATAAGCGGTACCAATCGTGAATTGGGCAGGTGCGAACCCCGCTTCAGCAGCCTTGACATACCAGCGATGAGCTTCATTGTCGTCTTTTGAAACGCCTCGTCCTGTCGAGTACATGAAAGCAATTTGACTAATCGCAGCAGGATAGTTTTGTTCGGCTGCATTTTGATAGAGTTTAAAAGCCTGCGAGTCATCTTTCGTCAGCCCACCGCGACCGGAAGCAAACATAAGACCCAGACGGTACTGCCCAAACGGATCGTTTTTTTCCGACGCTTGCCTGTAAAGCTTCAAAGCTTCTTCTTCACTTTTGGGAAACCCTCTACCCGTCTCATTCATAACACCCAGTTGAGCTATCGCGCGTGCATCGCCACTGTCGACCGCTGCGCGATACCAAGTGACGGCTTGAGCATCGTCTTTTTCGACTCCCCTACCGTTTAGGTACGCATTTCCTAAATTGTTCATAGCAGTGGCGTTACCCTGCTCTGCAGCCTTCCTGTACCAACCTACAGCTTTCGAAGGGTCTTTTTCAACGCCTTTACCCATCGAATAGTAGTAGCCAAGGCGAAGTTGCCCTAGCGAATTGCCTGACTCTGCTAGTGGAACTAAGTTCGAGAGAGCTGTTCGGTAATCACCGCTTCTCTCTGCAGCGTTTACTGCTTCGATTTTAGAAAAAACTGAAGGGAGGGCAACCCTTGCGGTCATAACATCTGTGGACTTGTTCGCAAGGTAAACAGAGTCCAATTTTGCTGCCGCAGTTAGTAAAGTCTGCCTTCGCTCTGTTGAACTTGGATGGCTGGAAAACCAAAGTCCTGAACCCCCTCCACCCTGCTGATCCATCAATTGCCACAGTTTTGCTGCAGCGGTGGGATTAAATCCAGCCCTAGCCATTTTTTCTATGCCTAGGTCGTCTGCCTCGCGTTCTTGGTCGCGAGAAAATTTCGAATTAACTAAACCTGCTCCAACTTTACCAAGTGCAACACCAAGGCCTTGAGTATCCACACCTTTTTTTGCTTGATCAATATCCAATGCAAGACCAACTAGTTGACCAAGAAAACCAATAACTTCCTGAGTGTTACGGCCCGAAGTTAAGTGGTTGGCCTTCAAATGACCAAATTCATGTCCAATAACGGATGCCATAAGGTCATCATCATCACCAACAAGCCTCAGCATCTCAATGCCAAACACCATAATTGGCCCATCTTTACTTATCGTTACATAAGCATTTGGACTTCCCTGCTTACTCACAAACAGCAGTGGCTTTTGCATTCCATAGGAATATGAAATTCTATTGCTTACTTCATCAATACGTTGTAACCAAGCACGCTTGACAACCTCAGGTTCTTGATCTTTTAGTTTCAATCGAATATTTGCAGCCGAAGTGTCTTGGAGTATTTTTGTAATTGACCAAACTTGCGCAAAAGATGATGCCGCAAAACCTATTAAAAAGAGGTAGGTTACATAGCGGAAAATGAAGCGAACAATGAGAGCTTTCATAGAATGAACTTCATGCATTGAGGAGCCAGAAACTAGAGAAGTAATGTCGAAATTCAAGGTCTAGTTGATCGAGGTTCGTCTACAGGTTTAAACCGAAACTCTAAGATCAATGCATGTTGACAACGTGCATGGTGTGAAGCACCAATCTTCCCTTACTTCAAATTTTTATTATACTTTGCCAGATTTAGATGTGAATCACAACAAATGATTGAGTTGTGTTCCAAATTTTCGGCTTCCGATTCGTAATTGGTTACATGTCCTAGCCAATGAATTAAGGTTTACCAATCCCTTCGACGCTGCTCCGCGTTCTATCCAAGCCATTCGATTTTTCCAGTTATGCCCTTTTCGGTCAACTGGTTGAATCAATTCTCACTTGAGTTGCAACTTCTAGACTGGTCAATGCCAGATGTGCCGGAGGTGGAAGTGGTTCTTAGAACGCTCTCAGATTAGCCTGTAAGTGGAATCGTTTGAGCAACTTAGTATGCGAAGGTAGACGGGAGTCCCTTCTGACAAAGTGGGGGTGGGGGTACGGTGGGGTCTGGCTGGACAGGAATTAAATTCAGCCTAGCAAAACACCCGACAATTTTTGCTGGCCTGCACATTAAGTTGCTCAGCCTAAAAAAACGTTCTCACGGTGGTACGCCAAGTACAGCGCTTGACGAGCCGAGAACGGGGTGGTCTTGGCTTCAGGCATCAAACCCCATGCAACTTGCACAGATTGAGGTAATGCCCTACTTAACATCAGGCATCCATCGTCAGCAAAACTGATAAATCCCTTGTCAAACAAGTGGTCAATGTGAGGGGCAAGCAACAACCCATTGTTCCCGTCGAGTTTCTCTCTGCTGTCACTCTTTGACCAAGGCTTGATGTGACTGGCACGCAGAAACCTGCGGTCTGTAACCCCTGTGAGCCTGCAACCAGCCTCCAGCATCTCAACGCGGGAGCGGTACAGGCCTTGACCGACACGCGCTTTGACCAACTGTTCACGCTCGGTCAATGGAATGGCTGTGTCGTCTCTGATGGCCTTTTCTGCAGCGTCTGCTTCTGGGTCAACGTCGACCGCAGATGTAATGATGACCGATTCAAGCTGCCCATTTAATAGCCGTGAAAGTTCTGCCGCCATTGTCTCTGGCACTGGAGCCAAGTAAACGCCTTGGTTTCCGTTGCCGTTACCTTGTAATGGGGAGTATTTGTCGGGCAAGGTGGCAGCCAAAGTGACCATGTGATCTTTTGGCCGAATGGGCCGATTTAGCTCGGTGAACCTCACAGGCAGATACCAGCCCTCGTTGGCCCAGTAATTACCTGTAGTTCCAAATTCTGTAGGCTTGGGTGCAGATTGACATACGCCGGTCACCACGCCTACAGCCTTGATGTAGGTGTCGCAAAACGATAAGACAACATCGCCGGGGGCAGTTTCTGTCATGGAATCGTAAAAGCGGTTGCGTCTACCATTGGCATTAACCTTGGGCGACCATAGATAACCACCACCCACTTCATGCACGTATGTTTGATTCTGATTCACCCACCAGTAGTTCATGTAAGCCGCCTGAGTTGAAGAGCCTCTGGGTTGTAGCCGCAGTCATACGGCATGGTAACCAAATCTTTGCAGCCAAAAGGAAGGCCGGGGGAGGCTCGGGTTTGAAGTGGGAATTTCCCGGCGGGAAGGTCGAGCATGGTGAGTCAGCCCAACAGGCGCTCAAGAGGGAAATCCGTGAGGAGTTAGGTATCAGCATCGAAGTAGGCCAATCCCTTGGGACTTTCACGACACCGCAGGACAAATACTTGATTCAGCTTGAGTGCTACTGGTGCATAACTGAAGATCGACAGGTTAGCCTGACAAGCCACGATGAGGCTGGCTGGTTTGATCCAAATGAGTTGCAACTTCTAGACTGGGCATTGCCAGATGTGCCGGTGCTGGAAGTGGTTCTTAGAACGTTCGCACATGAGTCATGAAGCACAGTCGTTTGAGTAAAACAGTATGCATAGCTGTACCGGAGTCCCATCTGACACAAGTGGGGGTGGGGGTACGGTGGGGTATCGTTAATCGGGATTTTTCAAAGCCCCCACCCTATTTAGCCTACTCATGCTTGGCAACACAGTTAAGCGCCACGACCAGCGCGCCAATTCACAATGCGCCTATGTTCAGCCTTAGACAAGAACTAATTTTAAAAATTACTTGACTCGCAAAGTGAATGAAGCCTGCGCAGGAGGTGAACCGTCTCTTTTAAACGATGAGCCAGCAAAGGTAGGTCAGCAAAATTCTTTTTGCAAAAGCCGTTGGATATCTAAAGACGAATTTATGCAACTTGCCTACAGATCGCCTACAAGCATCCAAAAAGAGAAACGCCCTAGAAACCAAAAAGGTCGCTAGGGCGCATGGATACTGGGGTGGCTGATGGGGCTCGAACCCACGACAACAGGAATCACAATCCTGGACTCTACCAACTGAGCTACAGCCACCGTTGAAATAAATTATAACTCAGTGGTTCATGAATTTTTCGAAACGGTCTCGCCTTTGCCCGTCGCTTTGTTGGGCTTGGGCACCACTATTTCAACCTTCAACAGTTGCTTTAATTGCGCGAGGTAAGCCTGCGCCTCGGCTGCGGCCCACAGTTGCGTGTATTGCTGCTGGGCTTGTAGCGCCTTTTCTTTGCTGTCGAGTTCGCGGGCCAGCACTTTGTTGACTCGAATCACGGCATAGCCTTGGTCACCCAAGTCAACCCCTGTCCAAGCCGGTAAAGTGGCTGTATTGATGCGCAAAGCGGCATCCACCAGCGCTGGCAATTGATTCTGAGCTTGATCGCGCGAAAGTACCATCGATGTCCCCAGGTGGGCGCCGTCGGCATTGGCTTTCCAAGCAGTCAATCGGGCCTTGCCTTGTTCTCTTGCCATGGCTGATGCACGCTCTTGCTCTAATTGCTTTCGCACCTGGTCTTTCACATCGGCCAAAGGCCGTGTGGCTGCGGGCGTGTAGCTAACAACGTGACCGGCAGCCAATGTACTGGGGGCAATTTCAACAGCTTCGGTATTGCGGCGCTTTTGGGTTGCGTCTTCTGAAAACAGCGCTTGCAGAAACTTGGGGTTGGCCAAGGGGCCTTTGATCCCCTGACCAGGGTTGCGAGTTACTTGCGATGCCTTTTGTACCGTCAGCTTCAAGCGATCAGCCACAGGCTTGAGGCTTTCTGCTTGCTCGTACACGCCGTTGGTAAAGGTTTCGGCCAACTCGGCAAACTTACGCTGGGCTTGTTGTTTTTTAAGATCAGCTTCCATCTCGGGGCGCATCTCTTCGAAACTCTTGGTCTTGGGCGTTTTGATGTCGGTCAGCAAGATGATGTGGTACCCAAAGTCAGATTCGATGACTTCGCTGATTTCAGATTTTTTGAGCGCAAAGGCTGCGTCCTCAAAGGGTTTGACCATCGCGCCACGCGGGAAAAATTCAAGGTCTCCACCTTTGCTGGCCGAACCCGGATCTTGCGAATTTTGTTTGGCCAACTCGGCAAAAGCAGCAGGCTTCTTGCGCACTTGGTCCAACAGTTCTTGGGCTTTGGTTTTGGCTTTTTGTTTATCCGCTGCGGAGGCGTCTTTCGGTGCATTGATCAAAATGTGGCTGGCACGGCGCTCTTCTTTGGCTGCCATTTTTTGGACGTTTTGCTCGTAGTAGGTTTTAAGGTCAGCCTCGTTGACGGTGATGTTTTGGCGCACTGCCTCCACATCAAGCACGAGATATTCAATTTCGGCTGACTCTTGGGACTTGAAGCTTGCCGAATTGCTTTGGTAATAAGCCTTTACGTCATCTTCAGAGACTTGAACTTTACTGAGGAATTCGGCCGGTGTGAAGCGCTGAATCTGAACATCCCGACGTTGGAAATAGGCATTCAATGCTGCATCGGACTGGGCCTGAGATGTGAAGGCGGAATTCTGCAGCCCCTGCATGACTTGTCGGGTCGACAGGTCATTGCGTACTTGAGCTTCAAACATTTCAGGGGACATGCCTTGGCTTCCCACCAATTGGCGATAGCGCTCCATGTCGAGCTTGCCATCGGGGCCACGCAAGGAAAGAATAGCTGGATTTTGCTGCAACTCACGCGCCAAACGGGCATCGCTGGTGGTCAGTTGGAGTTTCTTGGCAGCTGCCACCAGCACCTGCTCTCGCACCATGCGGTCCAAGGTGGCATAACGGGCTTCTGGGGAGTCAAACAATTTGCTGTCGACGTTGGGCATCTGCGCCCGAATTCGCTCGATTTCCCGCTTGTGGGCATTGTCCCAATCCGACTGGTTGATTTTGTTGCCATCCACATGGGCAACCACCGCACCTTGATCTTTGAAGCGGCTGTAGCCGTCCAAGCCAAACATCACAAATGAAGGAATGATGAGCAGGAACAAAAGTCCCATCATTATTTTGGTGTTGTTGCGAACAAAATCAAACATGCGCGATCTCTCTGAGAGAAAAACTCATTGCAAAAAAAATGGCGAACACACTGTTCGCCATTGTCGTTGGTGGTGGGCGCTGACGGTCTCGAACCGCCGACCTACTCCGTGTAAAGGAGCCGCTCTACCAACTGAGCTAAGCGCCCCACCTGAACACTGTATCAGTTCAAAGCGTCTTTCAACGCTTTGCCTGGACGGAATTTTGGAACCTTGGCAGATTTGATTTTAATCGCAGCGCCGGTACGCGGGTTGCGGCCCGCGCGAGCAGCCCTTTTGGTCACAGCAAAAGAGCCAAAACCAACCAAGGACACAGTTCCCCCTTTTTTCAAGGTAGTTCGTACGCCTCCAATCACGGCTTCAAGTGCTCGACCTGCTGCTGCTTTTGAAATATCTGCCTGCTTGGCAATGTGCTCAATCAATTCTGTTTTATTCATGAGGTGACTCTGTAAAAAGTGACGCGGCACGAATTCTATGCCCAAACCAAGCGCATTGCGCGGAGTCCATCAAAAAATTCTAGACTCTGTACGCATGGAGTCAGCC
>Ga0214919_10001042_pt1 | contig 46792 bp, 39 predicted proteins | sample LL1503_MetaG_FD_177994 | JGI IMG/M metagenome (GOLD analysis project Ga0214919, IMG submission 177994) | Freshwater microbial communities from Lake Lanier, Atlanta, Georgia, United States - LL-1503 | ecosystem: Environmental > Aquatic > Freshwater > Lake | place: USA: Georgia | collected... | reverse complement strand
AATTAATGACTAAATATGGGATCGACACTGAAGATATTATCAACGCATCTCTTAAGGCATTGGCGAGAAAAGGGTAATTATAAGCTGTTTATTAGCACTAAATAATTTTCTTCCACAGTAATAGGAGGAAAGCAGGTTCCGTTAGCACAAATAAATATACCGTTTTCATTGTGATTACTTCCGATAGGTATTTCTTTATGATAATTTAGAATCACCCGTTCTCTTGGATATATGCCGTGATGATTTAAATTAAATGTCAAGGCATCAAGATTAGTGATTTCGATAGGACCTTTTAATTCCATCAAATATAATAATGCCCAGTTGGAATGTCCTGGCCCATAACTTTCCATTTCTTCAGTGGCATTGGCTAGCATTTGACGGGCATAATTCACCCAATTTTCATGTTGAAAATAGTGACCCATTATCCAAAAGTTTTTCGCCATTACCGAGTTACTTGAGGGCATAACATTATCATGCACCTCCATTTTTCTTGCAATTAGTTGGTTGTCAGAGCTGGTAAAATAACACATTTTACTTTCCGGATGCATAAATTCGTTTTCAACCGTTTTTGTAAGTCTTTCTGCTGAAAGTAGCCACTTACTATCTTTAGTTGTTTGATAAAGTTTGATAAAGGCATCAATACAACAAGCATAATCTTCCAGAAACCCAGGAATGTTTGCTTTGCCTTTGGTGAAATTATGAAATAGCCGATCTTTTTTATCCATTTGAGAGGCGAGTAACCACTCTCCCGTTTGCAAAGCAGCAGCTAAATAGGCATTATTAGAAAACGAATTATATGCTTGACACAAAGCCGAAACAAGCAAACTATTCCATGAAGTTAGGCATTTGTTATCCAGTCCTGGAGCAATCCTTTTTTGGCGAATAAACAGTAGTTTTTTATTGATTTCTGCGGTTTTAGACGACAATTCGGTCATCGTCCAATCCATTTCAACCGCAAAATCTTGGTCGCTTTTGCGCTTTAGAAGTATGTATTTATCATCTTCCCAAAAGCCATCTGGATTGATGGAGTAATAATTTTTCACCCAATTGAAATCTGATTTGAGCACACTTTTTAATTCCGATATATTCCAACAATAGAAACGTCCTTCTTCACCTTCACTATCTGCATCAAGGGCACTATAAAAACAACCGTTTTCTGCTCGCATTTCACGCATTAACCACTCAAAAGTTTGTTCTACGACTTTCTTGTATGAAAGCTCCCCATATAGGTTAAATGCTGTGGCGTAAAGTTCAATTAATTGTGCGTTGTCATAAAGCATTTTTTCAAAATGCGGGACTTTCCATAGTACATCGACCGAATACCGCGAAAATCCTCCGCCAATTTGATCAAAAATCCCCCCTTGTGCCATCTTATCTAATGTAAGTTTGACATGCTTTCTTACCGTTTCGTTATTGAAAACGTGACTGTAATTGAGCAGGAAAAGATAATTGTTAGGCAATGGAAATTTGGGGGCTCTTAATTTGCCGCCTTCGTAATTATCGAAAATTTTCTCCCAAGATAGAATGGCAGCATCCAATTTCTCTTTTGATAATTGTTTTAGAAAAACCGGCTCTGTAATTAACTCGCTATTATGGATTCCTTCTTGAAGTTGTGCTGCAAAATCTAACATTCTAGGAAAATCAGTCTTTTGTGTTTTAATCAAAGCGGCCATCACTTCCATCCAGCTATCTTTTGGGAAATAAGTACCCCCATATAATGGTCTTCCATCGGATAGGCAAAAACAATTAAGCGGCCAACCACCTTTTTGAGTCATTAATTGCAAGGCACTCATGTACACTTGATCAATATCCGGCCTTTCTTCTCGATCTACTTTAATATTGATAAAATGTTCGTTCATGTAAGCAGCGACCGCTTCATCTTCAAAACATTCGTGCTCCATTACATGGCACCAATGACAAGCAGAATAACCAATACTAATTAAGATTAATTTATTTTCTTTTTTCGCAAGGCTAAACACATCGTCAGACCAAGCGATCCAATTTACGGGATTGTTCGCATGTTGAAGCAAATAGGGAGAGCTTTCTGAAGCTAATTTATTCATTGAGTAGGGCGCTAAGTGTTCGCGGTTGTCTAATCGCGTTTTTTAAATACAAATATAGTTTGTAAATTCGTTCTCCTTAAAAAACAGCTATAATATAGTGCTATGGTATTTTCAAGTTTAACATTCATTTATCTATTCTTACCCCTAGCGTTATTTTTTCATTACCTCACCCCTAACAAATTATTCAGAAATATTAGCTTAACAGCTTTCTCGTTAGCTTTTTACGCATGGGAAGAGCCAATGTGGATCTACCTAATGATTTTCACCGCAATTTTTGATTATTACATGGCTCTATTAATAGAGCGTTGGCGGGGAGACAAAAAAGCAAAAATCATACTGTTAATCACTATTATAGTTAATTTAAGCTTACTTATATTTTATAAATACGGAGGCTTTTTATATGATAATTTAAGCGCTATTGGTCAATTGCCATTTGATAGGCCCAAAAACTCATTGCCAGTAGGGATCTCCTTTTACACTTTCATGGTTATTTCATACATTGTTGATGTTTATCGTGGTCAATTAAAAGCGCAAAGAAATCCCTTAAATTTCTTAATGTTTATCAGTTTGTTTCAGCATTTAGTGGCGGGGCCTATTGTTAGGTACAGTCAAATTGGAAGTCAAGTTGATAGTCGTTCGATTGATTGGGCTAGATTTAGCAACGGTATTTCAAGGTTTTGTATAGGGCTTTTCAAGAAAATTGTAATCGCTAATGTTGCGGGGGCTTTAGTAACAAAATACTTGGATGCAGGCTTCAATGATCTTTCAACCATAGAGGCTTGGTTTGGCATAACGATGTTTTCTGTTCAATTATATTTTGATTTTAGTGGCTATTCGGATATGGCCATTGGTTTAGCGAAAATGTTCGGTTTCGATTTTGATGAAAACTTTAGGCATCCATATGCGGCGCAATCTGTGGGTGATTTTTATAGAAGGTGGCACATTTCGCTGGGTAAATTTTTTCGTGATTATGTTTATATTCCGATGGGGGGGAACAGAAAACTTCAGTTAAGAAATATAATGATCGTATGGCTTTTGACGGGGATTTGGCATGGTGCTAGTTGGAATTTTGCGCTTTGGGGGTTCTACTTTGGTTCCTTTATGATCATTGAAAAACTATTAGAAAACTTCCTTAAGAAAGTCCCTCGTTTTCTAAGACATACTTACACATTAATATTAATAATATTTAGCCGTGCCATTTTTTACTTTGTCGATTTTGGTCAGTTAAAATTATTTGTGGGCAATCTTTTTTATTCTACCAATTCGATAAGTCCGGGATTCAAATCAGATTTGTTTGAGCACATCTTTTGGTTTATTTTGGTGGTGTTAATGTGTATTCCGTGGGATGAGATTTATCCTTCGGATACCAAAGTTAACATGGAAACAACTCGTTATTATCACATGTTAAAGCCAGCGTTTAATATAGCGATGTTATTTTTAGCCACGATGCTGCTCGTTAATTCTTCGTATAATCCTTTTTTATATACTCGTTTTTAATGATAAATAAAATTAATTCAATCTTGTTTTTAAGTGCGCTGGTAGGGATCTATTCTTTTTATCTATTTACGCCAATACAGAAAGTATCTATAGGAGAGAAAAGAAAATTAGCAGAATTATCTACCTTAACTTTCGATACCTATTTAAATGGTTCGTGGTCGCATAGTGTGGATGATTTTATTGATGACCATTTCCCTTTTAGAAATAATTTTATTTCAATGGCTGAGATTTTTCATGCTTCCAAAGGAATTCATTTCAAAAATCAGGAGAAAATTTTTATTGGCAAAAAACGCCCTTCCGACAAAAAAAATGAGGAGGACACGACTCATGCAAAAATAAATTTTAAAGATGATTTTGAGGAAGCGTATTCAGGAAGTTTGCTTATTCTTGATGGAAGCGTCTATCCGGTAGGTGGGGGCAGCCCTAAAATGTCTCGGGTTTTCGCTGCTATGCTCAATGAATATGCTGATAAATTAAGAGGTAGGACAAGAGTATTGTCTGCGGTTGCTCCACTTTCTTCGGCATTTATTCCAGCCATTAAATTCAGAAAATACAACGGTCAAAATAAAGAAACCTTGCTAGCTATTAAAAGTTCCCTAAGTGGAGCTATATTTTGTGACGTCTTCAATGAATTAGATAAGCACGCTAATGAGAAAATGTATTTTAGCACCGATCATCATTGGAATGCAATTGGAGCATATTATGCCTATGTCGCTTTTTGTCGTGGTGCAGGATTTACACCGGTCGATCGAAACAAAATGGAAAAAAGGATTAAGTATAATTTCCTTGGGTCGCTTTATCAGTTAACTAGAGACCCATCTGTGAAGGCTAATCCAGACACTATGGTTTATTATGTTCCTTATGTAACAACGACGGCTGTCCGCTATAATGCCAACAACTTTGATCGTCCAACCAAAGCGAACGTTTTTTCCCATGCTTGTAGCGGAGGTAATACCTATTTAACTTTCCTAGGAGGGGATGCACCATTAATAAAAATAACCACTTCTGTAAAAAATGGAAAAAAGGCGGTGGTAATAAAAAACTCAATGGGCAATGCTTTTGCTGTTTATCTAATCAGTCATTATGAAGAGATATACGTGCTTGATTTCCGCTATTCAAACCACAATCTTTTACAATTGATTGAGCAAAATAAAATCAATGATTTAATTTTTGCTATGGGAATGTATGGTGCACAGAGCCAAGGAACAATTAATATGATGCGGCGCTTAGCAACCAACAGTGGCGTCCAAAAATACAAGGCGCCTGTAGCCTCTGATACCAATAAAGTTACAAGGCCAGTAAAGGACACGCTAAAAATAGATTGAATTGAAAAATAACGGATTATTTTTTCTGTTTTTTTTGTTTGTAGCGCATGCAAATGCTCAGCCATATCCTGCGGGATTGAAGCTGGACTCTAGCTATAATTACATTCAGTTTTATTCTAAGGAGGTAGCTCAAAAACTAATCTCACATTTTGATAACACACCCAATGAAAAACTGGTTTTTGTGCATTATGGAGGCAGCCACATTCAAGCGGAGATTCCTACCACCATTGCAAGAAAATGTTTTCAGGAAAAATATGGTAATGGAGGCAGAGGGCTGATTTTTAATTACGGTGCAGCTAATACATATTCCTCTGTAAACTACGAGTCTACTTTTGTTGGATCATGGGCGTATGTCAAAAGTTTTCAGGGAAGAAAAGAAATACCCTTGGGTGTTTGCGGGATGTCTGTGGATACAAAATCGCCTAGTGCAGCACTTAATTTTAAATTTAAATCGAAGTTAGAAACAGAAAATAGTCTCTTGTATTTATTTTATGAAAAAGATGGTTCTGTTGGGGAATTTAGTATTTGGGCAGATTCCATAAATATATTAGTAGATAGTTCCAAGGTTAAGCAAACTGATTATGGACTGGTGGTTTCTTGTCCTAAATCACTTAGTTCAATTAGCATCAAAGTCGTGTGTTCTCCAGGAGAGCACTTTACATTTTATGGCTTTAACATTGAAAAAACAGCAGATCAAGGGGTAATTTACCACTCAACGGGAGTTGGTGCTGCAGCCATTAGGTCGATATTAGTGCTAGATAAATTAGAACAGCAATTACCGATAATTGAGCCAGATATTGTCTTTCTTGATTTTGGCACGAATGATATTTTGTACACGAATAAAATTGATCCAAGTTTGGTAGGGCAGGTGCAAAAAGCAATCACAAAAATAAAATTAATAAGCCCAGAGGCCCTTGTTGTGTTAACCTCTACCCAAGATTTGTTCTATAAAGGAAAGATGATAACAGCTGGCCCTGTTTTCAGGGACTTGATGGATTCGATAGCTCGCGTTAATAATTGTTTGTTTTGGAATTGGTACGATTTAGCGGGGGGACTTGGAACGATAAAAACCTGGAATGATTTAGGTTATGCTCAATCAGATGGCGTTCATTTAAACACAAAGGGGTACCATTTGAAGGGGCAAAAGATCTTTGAGTCATTTGAAAACACCTTGTTAAAAATCAAGGCAAGTCCGAGTATTTCATCATTGGAAATAGCGGGGAAATTTTATCAGAATATTGACACCATACAAGTAGTTCAAGAAAAAGAAAGAACCCCACCCAAAAAAAAGCCAGTTGTAAAATCGTATACAGTAAAATCTGGGGACACCCTATCGCGAATCGCTCAGAAATACCACGTTACTGTTTCGGCATTAAAACGCAAAAACAACTTAAAAAGTGATCTTATCAGAACTGGGCAAAAATTAAAAATCCCTTAATCTTTAGTCTGCATCTTTAATTAACACCATTTAGCGAACTAGTGATTATCTATGGTTAATAGTAAGAAATCAAGTGGAAATGTATAAAACATACTGATTTCCTTGACAAATGGGGTTTGGATAATGTATCTTTGCATTCGTCAACTAAAAACGACCTTAAAAAATTGGTATGAGTAAAATGAAATTATCGGAGTTTAGCTTCGAATTACCGGATGAATTAATAGCAGAATATCCATCGGAAAATCGCGATGAGGCTAGGTTAATGGTAATTCATAGAAAAACAGGAAAGATTGAGCATAAATTATTTAAAGATGTTTTGAATTATTTTAGCGAGGGTGATGTAATGATCATGAATAACACCAAAGTTTTTCCAGCAAGAATGTATGGTAATAAAGAAAAGACAGGTGCTAAAATTGAGGTTTTTTTGTTGCGGGAATTAAATCGTGAAAGTCTTTTGTGGGATGTACTTGTAGATCCAGCAAGAAAAATTAGAATTGGGAATAAATTATATTTTGGAGATGATGATTCATTGGTTGCTGAGGTAATTGATAACACCACCTCTCGAGGACGAACGCTACGGTTCCTATTTGATGGCCCTTACGAAGAATTCAAGGCTAAAATAACAGAGCTTGGAGAAACTCCATTGCCTAAATATATTAAAAGAGCGGTAGAAGCATCTGATGAGGAACGATATCAAACCATATATTCCAAAGAAGAGGGAGCAGTTGCCGCACCAACAGCAGGGCTTCATTTCTCTAGAGAATTATTAAAAAGGCTAGAACTTAAAGGGATTAATTTCGCTGAAGTTACGCTTCATGTTGGTTTAGGTACATTTAGATCCGTAGAAGTGGAGGATTTAACAAAACATAAAATGGATTCGGAACAAGCGATCATTACGGAAGAAGCGGTAAGAATAGTAAATGAAGCGAAAAAGAACAAAAAAAGAGTTTGTGCTGTTGGAACTACGTCTATGCGTACGATTGAAACATCTGTTTCCACCATGGGAGATTTGAAACCATTTAATGGATGGACAAATAAATTTATTTTTCCACCCTACGAATTTTCGATTGCAGATAGCCTTATCACTAATTTTCATACGCCACTTTCAACTTTGCTAATGATGATCTCAGCATTTTGTGGACATGATTTAATGATGAAAGCGTATCAAGAAGCGATCAAAGAAAAATATAGATTCTATTCGTACGGTGACGCCATGTTGATTTTATAAATCAATTGCTTATTTTAAGAATGTAATTTGTTTTCTTTCCTTTTCCTATAAGGATGAATTTGCCTTGTATTAAATCCTTATTTGTTAATACAAATTCTTCGTTTACCTTTTCTTTATTGACAGAAATAGCATTTGCTTTTAATTCTCTTCTTGCTTCGCCATTTGAAGATAAAAAACCGGATTTTGAAGACAAAGCATCTACAATTGTCAAGCCATTGTTTAGGTCGCTAGCTAGAATAGTTACTTGAGGCACCCCTTCAAAGATGCTTAAAAAATCTTGCTCATTTAATCCCATTAAATCAGCTGAGGTAGATTTGCCAAATAAGATGTTTGATGCATTGATTGCATTTTCTAGGTTTTCCTTACCGTGAACTCTTACCGTAATGTCTTCTGCTAATTCTTTCTGAAGTAATCTTAAGTGTGGGGATTCTTCATGTAAAACAATAATCTCATCTATTTCACTTTTCGACTTCAGGGTAAAAATCCGAATATAATTGGCGGCATCTAAATCACTGGCATTGAGCCAAAACTGATAAAATTGATAGGGCGTAGTTTTTAATGGATCAAGCCATACGCTTCCTCCTTCCGTTTTACCAAACTTTGTCCCGTCTGCTTTCGTAATGAGTGGCGTGGTAACAGCATAGGCCTCTTTGCCAGATTTCCGTCGAATTAATTCCGTCCCTGTGACAATATTTCCCCACTGATCAGACCCTCCTAATTGTAAGATGCAGTTTTTATGCTCATTTAAATAGTAAAAATCGTACCCCTGCACTAACTGGTAGCTAAATTCTGTAAACGACAAACCGGTTTCCAGTCGAGATTTCACTGAATCTTTGGATAGCATGTAATTGATGGAAATATGTTTCCCAACATCACGAATAAAATCTAAAAATGAAAAATCTTTAAACCAGTCGTAATTATTCACCATTTCAGCTGCATTGGCATCGCTTCCAAATCGTAAAAATTTTTCCAATTGTTGTTTCACGCACGCAACATTATGGTTGAGCGTCTCAGCATTCAATAAATTTCTTTCTTTTGATTTTCCAGAAGGATCACCGACCATTCCGGTCGCACCACCAACAAGAGCGTATGGTTTATGGCCAGCAAGTTGAAAATGAACAAGCGTCATAATTTGTACAAGATGCCCAACATGGAGAGAGTCAGCTGTTGGATCAAAACCAATATAGCCGCTCGACATTTTCTCATTGAGTGCTTTTTCTGTACCAGGCATGATATCATGAATCATTCCTCTCCAACGTAATTCTTCAATAAAATTTGATGGCATTTTTATTTCGTTAGGTTTTTAAACACGTCTTCTAGGGTCTTTTTTTCAATGGTTAAGGTAAGGATTAACCAACCTTTCTTTTGGGCGAATTGTGCCATCTCTTTCCTTAAATCAATCTCTATATCGGAACCTAATAGCCAGCCATTTTTAATTGCTTCTACTTTTGTCACTCCGGGAATACTTGTTAATTGACTTTTAGTGATTGGCTGATCAAATTCAACATATACCGTTTGTTCACCTTTTGTTTCTTGTAAGTTTAATGTTTTGTCATTTGCAACGATAGAACCTTTATTTATGATAACGATTCTATCACATATGGCCTCTACCTCTTGCATAATATGGGTGGAGAGCATAACCGTTTTTTCTTTTCCAATAGAGCAAATTAATTCTCGAATTTCAACCAATTGATTTGGATCTAAGCCAGATGTTGGTTCATCAAGAATAAGAACTTCAGGATCGTGAATGATTGCTTGCGCTAATCCAACACGTTGCCGATACCCTTTCGATAAGGCGCCAATTTTTTTGTTTTGCTCAAGCCCTAATCCTACGGAATCAATCATGTCATTTACCCTGCTTTTCAACTTGGAGATTCTGTAAATGCCCCCTACAAATTCAAGGTATTCCTTTACATACATGTCAAGGTATAAAGGATTATTTTCAGGTAAGTACCCAATTAACTTTCTAGTTTCTAAATTATCAACATCGACTTTTAAACCACAAACAGTAACTTCCCCCTGATCAGAAGGAATGAAGCCACTAATGATTTTCATCGTGGTTGATTTTCCTGCACCATTAGGCCCTAAGAATCCCACAATTTCACCTTTTTTTACAGAAAATGAAATGTTATTTACAGCAGCTTGCTCACCGTAATATTTAAAAAGATTTTTTACTTCAATTGACATCGCTTACGAAGGTAATTAAAAAAGATTAATTGAACTTTAGTGACGCATCTTTTGATGTACAAAAGGAGTAGAAAAACGCAAAAAATGTTACGCCAGTTTGTGTTTCTAATGTATCTTCCAAAAGAAAAGAAATCAAGGATAGTCCAATAAATAATAAGCCTAAATAATTAACTTTTCGCCATGAAAATTGAAAAAACACCCATTGGATGTAGGTAAATAAAACCAGTCCGACTAGCCCAAAACTTAACCACGATGTTAAAAAAGAATTGTGTGCACGAATTCTATTTTCTTCCAGAAGCAGGGAGCCATTTTTCTTATATTGCTGTTCAAATTTATCAGCGACATCCCCTGCGCCAACACCAAATAGCCAATTTTCTTTTATTATTTGCCCTGCTGTTTTCCAAGATTCAATCCGCTGTAAAAGTGAATGCCCGTTTGGATTTGTAGGGTGATGAATCTGATACCTCAGCCCATATAATCGCGCCATCAATCCAAGCCCCGTTTCATGTATATCTGCATACCCATTTTCAATATTATGTACATCATCTTCGCTAAGTTTATTCACACCCATCCTATTGGGTGGAAGTCCTTTTGATGCAATATACCTTGATAAGGTGGTTTTTAAGGGTTGCTTTTTTAAATCAAGACTGTCAAATGATAAGCGAGATCTTTTATTCCAAGCATCCTTAAGCTCATTGGATTGACTCATTGGACTTATCACTTCTTTTTCATTGCTAAAAAGAAAGGCTGCTATTCCGATTAAGATAGTTAAGCAAAGGAGCGCCCCACTAATTAACACCCATTTCCTTTCTAGGAAGTAGAGAGCCGCATATAATACAAAAACAACGAGTAATGAAAGTAGTCCGGATAAAACTTGGCTGTAATAGGTGTAAAAAATAAACCAAGCGGCACAACTAATTAAGCCTATAGAAAACCGCTTGAATTCACGGCTTAAAAACAAACAAATCCCAATGCCAAATGCAAGCAATATCCCGTATCTAATATGAGATCCAAACAACGATAGTTCTCGTATATCTTTTGCTAAGTGGGCATTTAATAAAAATTGATAATGACAGAAATTAATAACGGAAGTCACCAATAAACTCAAAATCAATAATAAATAAAGCTTATTATGATCTGATTTCAAAATAGGCTTCGCAATGAGAATTATTGAGACAACAAGCAGCGGTGCTTTTATTCTTAAATCGTTGATTCCATAAGAAATATTATCGCTCCAAAGAAGGCTTATAGCATGTAAAAGATAAAAAGCAATTAGTAAGTGCAGAAGATGATTTTCTTTAATTCTTTGCCAATAATTTTTAAAATCAGCTTCCACCAAGAAATTTAGAACGCATAACATCATTGTTATAGACATCAGAAACTTGCTCCCCACAATTCCTACAAGCATTAGGGCTACAAGCCAAAAGTGTATCGTACTTGTTGTCTTTGGGGATAATCGTTTTCTGGTAGCCTTCACCTTTCGTTCTTAATTTTTCAAAATGGCATCGTAAGCAACTTTATTAATGGCAGTTTCAATCGCTTTTATTACCACCGGATCATGCTGAAATGAATTAATAGTTCTACCCTTTTGAAAATAATACCTAGAAACAATTTCATTTTCAAGTAATTCAAGGATTTCTTTCTTTTTGTTTTCTAAATCAAGCGTTTGGTTTGGACTGATTTTTTCCAGCGTTTTTTCGTATTCCATTTTTATTTCCTCAAAAACACCTTCCTTTTCTGCGGCCTCTTTCATTTTTTTTAATGCTTCTTCCGCCAGGGAAGTATAATTCAATTTTTCTTTTAAGACATAATTCTTAAACGTTACGTACTCTTCCTCTGTTAAACGAAATTCATCGGCCCCAACAATTTCTTTTTTAGCGGCATGGTATTCCGTCGCATAATTAAATAGCAGGTTTTTGGTAAATAACAAGGCTGATAAGCGGCTCAACTCTTCTTTTTCTATAGCAATATCAGGGTCTATGCCTCGGCCATCAATTACTTCACGCCCATTTTTTGTTTTGAATTTCCGTAACAAAGAATCTGGAATATCCTTTGGCTTTGCCCCGGTTTCTTTATCATAATATTCTAATCGTTGAACACATCGACCTGAGGGAGTATAGTATTTTGCGATGGTAATCTTTACTTTAGAGCCATACTTTAAATCGTAGGTGCGTTGCACTAATCCCTTGCCATAGCTTTGCTCCCCAATAATTACCGCTTTATCTAAGTCTTGTAAACTCCCAGCAACAATTTCACTTGCTGATGCAGAGCCTTCATCGATTAATATGATTAATGGAAGCCCCAAGGCGATAGGTTCATCCATGGTCTTGTATACATAGTTTTCTTCCTTCACTCGTCCTTTTGTAAACACGACCACTTGATCTTTCGGCACGAAGAAATTAACAATTTTTACAGCTTCAATCAATAATCCTCCTCCATTTCCTCGCAAGTCTAAAATTAATTGATTCATGCCATTTTTTTGCATTTCTTTAATTCCTTTTTTTACTTCTTCAGCAGCGGTTTGGGTGAAGCTGTTCAAAGAAATATAACCCACTTTATCTTTAATTATTCCGTAATAAGGAACATCTGGAATTTTTATTTCATCTCTTGTTATCTCGATGGTTTTCTTTCCTTCATTTAATCGTTCTATTAAGACTTTCACCACGGTACCTTTTGGACCTTTTAATGCATCTGAAACTTGGTCAGTGGTTTTTTTAAACATCGTTTTGCCATCAATTTCCAAGATTTTATCGCCCGCCATTAAGCCACTTTTTTGAGCTGGATTTGCCTCATAGGGCTCACTAATAACTATATAATCATCGACTTTTTTTATTAGCGCCCCAATTCCGCCATATTGCCCTGTTGTCATTAATCGATAATCTTCGATGTTCGACTCATGGTAATATACGGTATAGGGATCCAGTTCTTTTAACATAGCGTCAATAGCAACTTTAGACAATTTACCTGGTTGTAATTCATCTACAAAATAGAGTTCCAAATTTTCATAGATCTGATCCATTAACTCGAGGCTTTTTATTACCTCAAAGCCATTGGATTGCGCTTTTGCTCCTAAAGAAATGAGTAATAAGGCGCTAAAAAATAGCGGTTTAAGCAGGAAGTTTTTGTAATGCATTTTTTATCTTTTTTATATTATCAATGATTTTAAGTTCTATTTCATCTGCTTCTTTTCTTTCTCGGCAGATGTATACCATGGCAACATCAACACTAATTCCTTTCAAAATTAGCAATTCTTCTAAGAGTTCTTTGTTTTTTCTAATCCCCTCGCGCATGCATCGTTTGATGTAATTTCGATCATGTGCTTTTTTAATAAATTTTTTAGGCACACTTATTAAAACCTTAAACGACGGATTTTCTTCTGCTTGTATTATGTGATAGGAAAGGAATGGAAAACCATGTATTTTGACACCTTTTTGAAAGACCTCTTCAATTTTCTTTTTACTGCATAATCGGTATTTCTTTCCAAAGGTGAAGTTCATGCTTACAAATGTAATGAACTTGTTGGCAGCTAGCCAAAAACAAGGTGGTCATTTATTATGTTTGTCTTTCTTCCTGGGGCTTGATTTAATCCATCTCGACTCTATATCCAAGTATTCGTTTTTTGTTTCAAGGATATCTCCTTCTTTTAATTGTGTGGTATGATCTATTAATTTCCCTTTGTGTAAGGTAATTGAATAGCCTCTTTTTAGCACGTTGTCGGGGTTAAGGGCATTAACAATGCTTTCAAATGCACCCAATTGATCGCCCGCGCGCTTGGTTTTTTGACTTATAACTCGATGGATACGTGCTTTATATTCGATAAAAATAAAGCCGCAATTTTCAACTTGGTTTTTTGAAGATCGTTTAAGGTCAGTTCCCGCTTGCTCTATTTTTCCTTGCGATCTTTCAATTAATTGCCTGCTTGAAAATGACATTTTTGTTGAAAAGAAATTCAGTTCATTCCATGCTGAAAGAGTGAGATTAGTCCGAAGTTGCTTTAGTAGGGCTATGGAACCCTTAAATTCTGCTTTGGTATTGGAAAAACAATTGCGGCTTTTTTCTCTTATGGTGTAAGAGAATCGTTGAAGGGACAATTCGAATTCTTTAAAGTTCACGAGTAAAAATTCTGCTAATTTAGTAGGTGTTATGGCGTGTCTATATGAAACCATTTCTGCCACGGTTAAATTGGTAGAGTGGCCAATTCCGGTTAAGATGGGCAAAGGAAATTCGGCAATGCTTTTACATAAATTGAAATGGTTGTAACACGAGAGCCCCACTTCGCCACCTCCCCCTCTGATAATCAGCACCACATCAAAATGGTGTCGAACTTTATGTATTTTCTTTAAGGCATGAATGATTGAATTTACAGCAACATCGCCTTGAAGATAGGCGGGAAATAAATGAGTTTGAAGGGTATATTTATTTTTCGCTTCCTCTAACATGTGCATAAAGTCAGATAAACCTTTACTTGATTCAGCTGAAATTACGGCAATGCGTTTTGGTAATAATGGAAAAGGTAAGTTTTGATTATTATTTAAAATGCCTAAATCAGCTAGCTTTTTGAGGGTTTCATCCCGCTGTTTTTGTAGTTCTCCCAACGAATAGGAGGGGTCTATATCAATTATTTGAAGGCTTAACCCATAGGATTCATTGAAAACAATTTTAACACAAAGCAATAAATTGGTTCCTTCGCTCAACGGTTCTTTTACGACTTCAATAAATCGCTTGTTAATTTGAGTAAATTGGGTTTTCCAGATATTGCCATTAATTTGTGCCACGATTTTATCCCCTTCTTTTTGAACAAGTTCGGGGAATGCGTGACCACTCGGGTATAGGTTTAGCTTATGCATCTCTGCCTTTACCCAATAGGTGCTATGGTAGCGATCTTCAATCGTTTTTTTAATGGAAGAAACTACTTGTTTAAGGGTAAATACCTGTCTATTATCCATTCACTTAAATAGCGCCACTTTCAGTTTCAAGATCTAAATATTCTTGTACAATTTCTATTGCATTGGCAACCACATCGCTTAGCGCAACAATATAGGTTCCCTCTACAGCCAGGGAGAAAGCATGTCGAATCGCATCAATTTCAAGTGTAACTACTTCATACGAAGTAGTCGCATCAGATTCTTTGATGCCATCAATAATTAGGTCGATGATTTGTTTTTCGGTTCTGCCACGCAAGTATTTTTCTTGTCGAATAATAATGTGATCAAACATTCTTGCGGCAATTCTTGCGCATTCTTTTATGTCATCATCACGTCGGTCTCCAATACCAGAAATAATCCCAATTTTTCTTTTCGCTTCTACACTTTGAAGATAATCTTCGATTCCACGGTAGCCAGTTGGATTATGAGCAAAATCAATCATCACCTTAAACTTGGAAAATTTAAATACATTCATTCTTCCAGGTGTCTGTGCAGCACCTGGAAGGAAAGTAGTTAGGGATAATTTAATATCTTCTATTTTGAAGCCGTATAAATAGGAGGCAAGGGTTGCTGCAAGGACATTCGCTATCATGAATTTCGCCTTCCCGTTCATCGTTAAAGGAATAAGTGTAGCTTTTTCAACTCTAATTTTCCAATCTCCTTTCTTAATGGTAACAAATCCATTTTCATAAATAGCAGCAATTCCACCATTTTTGCAATGCTCAATAATTGCATTATTATTTTCATTTAAACTAAAAAGGGCCACATTACAATCCAATTTATCAGCAATTTTTAAGCAATATTCGTCTTCGCCATTTAAGACAGCCCACCCATCTTTTTTTATACTCTCCACCACGACGGATTTAACACGGGACAAGTCTTTTAAGTCATGAATATCACTAATTCCGAGGTGATCTTCTTGAATATTGGTTATTATCCCAATGTCACATCTGCTAAAACCAAGTCCTGATCTTAATATGCCACCTCTTGCGGTTTCTAATACGGCAAATTCAACATTTGGGTCTTTTAAAATATATTCGGCGGATATCGGGCCAGTTGTATCGCCCTTTTCCATTAAATGATTTTGAATATAGATCCCGTCGGAAGTGGTGAAGCCCACGCGGAATCCATTATTTTTTACAATATGAGCGATTAAACGCGTTGTTGTTGTTTTACCGTTCGTTCCTGTAATTGCTATAATTGGAATTCGTGAAGGCTTACCTAGTGGATAAAGCATGTCAATAACTGGAGCGGCAACATTTCTAGGCAATCCTTCTGATGGAGCTAAATGCATCCTAAATCCGGGCGCAGCATTAACTTCTAAAATAACCCCGCCATTTTCTTTTAATGATTGGGTAAGGTTGTTTGCCATTATATCAACCCCACAAACGTCTAAGCCAATAATTCTAGAAATACGTTCTGCCATAAAGACATTCTCAGGATGCATCATATCTGTTACATCTATCGAAGTGCCACCGGTACTTAAATTTGCGGTCGATTTTAAATAAACGATATCGTCTTTCTCTGGAATTGAATTAACGGTCATGTTCCTTTTTTCTAACAATTCCAAGCTGTCTCGGTCAACATTTATTTCAGTCAACACATTCTCATGGCCATAACCTCTTCTAGGGTCTGAGTTTACAATTTTGATTAATTCTTCAATTGTATTAATGCCATCTCCTACCACATGCGCTGGCACTCTTTGCGCAGCGGCAACAATTTTATTGTCAATAACTAAGACGCGAAAATCATATCCAGTTATAAAGCGTTCAACAATCACTCTTCGTGAATATTTTTGTGCATATTCTAATCCCAAAACGGCATCTTTCCAATTGGTGACATTAATTGATGCGCCTTTGCCATGGTTCCCGTCAAGTGGTTTTAATACAATCGGATAGCCAATTGACTTGATGGTGTCTGCTAAATCTTCTTCATCTACACATATAGACCCTTTTGCAACTGGAATTGAAGCAGCATCTAACATTTTTTTTGTCTGTTCTTTATTGCAGGCAATATCTACTGCTATATTGCTTGTTTTGCAAGTGATGGTCGCTTGAAAACGCATTTGATTGATTCCATAACCTAATTGGATCAATGAATTAGTCCCTAACCTAATCCATGGAATATCGCGTGATTTTGCTTCATCAACTATGCTGCCTGTACTAGGACCAAGACGAACTTTTTCACGAATCTCTCTCATCGTTTGAAGATCTGCTAAAAGATCATAGTCGTCCCCGTTAATAATAGCTTGTGCAATTTTTACAGCTGATTCGGCAGCAAAAACCCCCACTTTTTCTTCTAAATAGTTAAAAACGACATTGTAAACGCCTTTTGTCTTTGTTTCACGTGTCCGGCCAAAACCAACATCCATACCAGCCAATGATTGGATTTCTAATGCAATATGTTCAATTACATGCCCCATCCAGGTCCCTTGATCTACCCGTTGAAAAAAACCGCCATGGCACCCTTCTGAACATCGATGTGTAATAAGCGAAGGAATTAATAATTCAATGCGTTCCCGAAAACCCGGTATTTTATTGGTCGGCAATTCTTCCAATTCTTCCAAATCCAATCGCATTTGGATTAATTTTTTTCTTGCAATACTCCAAATGTTTGGTCCTTGTAGCGCTTGTATTTTTAATATTTTCATGTCTTAATCAGTTTATAAGCTTACCTTAATAATAATGGATATAATTTTTGTGTTTATATTGAGCGTTAAAATTATTTTATTTTCTTTTAAATCCCTAACTTTGCACTCTTTAATAAACTAATGGGCGTTAAATTATTTTCTGGTAGAGCATCGCTTGATCTCTCGTCTCGAATTGCCGAGCATTTTGGCTTGCCGTTGGGAGATGTAAACGTAACCGTTTTTAGTGATGGGGAGTTTCAACCATCTTTTGAGGAAACAGTGCGTGGACAAGATGTTTTTATTATTCAATCTACCATGCCCCCAACCGAAAATATTTTTGAATTACTACTACTTATTGATGCAGCAAGAAGAGCTTCCGCTCGAAAAATTATTGCTGTAATCCCCTATTTTGGATTTGCTCGTCAAGACCGAAAAGATAAACCAAGGGTCGCAATTGGTGCAAAATTGATTGCCAATATGCTGATTGCTGCAGGAGTAGATAGGGTAATGACAATGGATTTACATGCGGATCAAATTCAAGGTTTTTTTGAGGTTCCAGTCGATCATTTATATGCTTCTACTCTTTTCTTAAAAGAAATAAATAAATTAGACAATGGTAATTTGGTAATTGCAGCTCCTGATGTGGGGGGGGCAAAAAGAGCAAATTCATATGCCAAAAATTTAAATTGCGGCTTAGCGCTTTGTCATAAAAATAGAAAACGCGCGAATGAAATAGCTGAAATGACTGTTATTGGTGATGTGGTGGGTAAGGACGTTATAATCATTGACGATATGTGCGATACAGCTGGAACTTTAACTACTGCAGCAGATTTGTTGATGGAAAAAGGCGCACTTAGTGTTCGAGCATTTTGTACACATGCCGTCTTGTCTGGACCAGCATTTGATCGAATAAACAATTCTAAGCTAACAGAAATTATTGTCACGGATACAATTCCTTTGGCGAAATCAAGCCCAAAAATTCGTGTCATATCCGTTGCAGATTTATTTGCAGACGTAATTAAAAAATTGGTTAATAATGAATCAATTAGTTCACATTTTGTAATCTCTTAAATAAATAATAAATGAAAACAGCACAATTGAGCGGTTCGCTTAGAGCGAACGTAGGGAAAAAGGACGCTGCGCTTATCAGAAATGAAGGCAGGGTACCATGTGTATTATACGGTCAAGGTACCCAAACACATTTTTCTGTTAGTCGGGTAGCAATAGATAAAATTGTATTTTCTCCTGAGGTTTATCAAGTAGAGCTTGATATCGAAGGAAAAAAAGCAATGGGAATTATCCGAGAATTACAACAACATCCAACAAAAGATACCATTCAGCACGTAGATTTCTATGAATTAAGTGAAACAAAACCGGTAAGTGTAAAATTACCAGTACGTTTAGTTGGTTCGGCACGTGGTGTATTAGCGGGTGGTCGATTGATGCAGGTTTTTAGAAATTTATCTTGTGTCGGATTACCTTCTGCTATTCCTGATGCCATTACCTTGGATATTGCCGGTTTAAAAATTGGACAATCAATCCGGGTAAATAGTATTTCTATTCCAGGAATAACTTTTTTAGATCCTGCGAATGCAGTAGTTGTTTCCGTGAAAATGGCAAGAGGTGCAATTAAACCTGCAGACTCTGATGATGAGGATGAAGAATAAGGATTGTATTTATTACTTTAAAACCGTTGAGATTTTTTCTTAGCGGTTTTTTTTTGTCAAAAAGTTTCGGTTTTATCCTTGCTCTAACAAAAGCGATTAATTTTGTGCTTAATAAATCTAATAAGTTATAAAATGATGGAAAGTGTTTTAAATATATTTAATATCCAGCCAATCAATAATGGCGCCTCTACGGGTCAAAATTGGATGGATACAACTGGTGCGAAGATCGATTCTTATTCTCCCGTTGATGGGAAATTAATTGCGTCGGTAAAGTCTGCTACTCCTACAGATTACAACGTAATTATTGAAACGGCGCAATCGGCATTTATCGAATGGAGAAAAATTCCCGCACCAAAACGAGGTGATATCGTTCGTCAGTTAGCAGAAAGAATACGATTTTATAAAGAACCACTTGGAAAATTAGTTTCATATGAAATGGGAAAATCACTTCAGGAAGGCTTAGGTGAGGTACAGGAGATGATTGATATTTGTGATTTTGCGGTAGGCCTATCTCGTCAACTTTATGGTTTAACCATGCACTCTGAAAGACCAGGGCACAGAATGTATGAGCAATATCATCCGTTAGGAATTGTTGGGATTATTTCTGCTTTTAATTTTCCTGTTGCCGTTTGGAATTGGAATAGCGCATTAGCTTGGGTTTGTGGTGATGTTTGTGTTTGGAAACCATCAGAAAAGACACCTCTTACTGCTTTAGCATGCCAATTTATAACGAATGAAGTCTTTATGGCGAATGGCGTTCCAGAAGGGGTATCTTCTTTAGTGATTGGCGATGCTGAAATTGGCAAGTTGATGGCAAATGATAAACGCGTTCCCTTAATTTCAGCAACGGGCTCTACCCGAATGGGAAAAAGTGTTGGCGCTTTAGTTGGTGCAAGACTAGGAAGGGCTTTGTTGGAACTTGGCGGAAACAATGCAATAATAATTGCACCTAGTGCGGATCTAAAAGTAGTAGTTCCTGGTGCTGTTTTCGGTGCTGTTGGTACTGCTGGACAACGATGCACATCAACAAGACGATTGATTATTCATGAAGAAATTTATGATAAAGTGAAAGATGCTATAGTGAAAGCGTATGGGCAACTAAAAATTGGAGATCCTCTTGACGTTAACAATCACGTTGGGCCTTTAATTGATAAAGATGCGGTTAATAATTATTTGGAAGCAATTGAAAAAGCAAAAACCGAAGGAGCAATCGCTCTAATTGATAGCGAAGTGTTAACGGGACCTCAATATACATCCGGTTGTTATGTGAAACCTGTTATTCTCGAAGCAAAAAACCATTATTCCATGGTTCAACACGAGACTTTTGCTCCGATTTTATATTTAATGAAATATTCGGGAGAACTATCGAATGCTATCACTCTTCAAAACAGTGTTCCTCAAGGACTTTCTTCTGCTATCATGACAAATAACCTCAAGGAAGCGGAAGCTTTTCTCGCTAATTCTGGATCTGATTGTGGCATTGCCAATGTGAATATAGGAACTTCTGGAGCCGAAATTGGAGGGGCTTTTGGAGGGGAAAAAGAAACTGGCGGGGGAAGAGAATCTGGCTCTGATGCATGGAAAGTTTATATGAGAAGACAAACGAATACGATTAATTATTCGGATAGTTTACCCTTGGCGCAAGGGATAAAATTTGATTTATAGATTGTTCTTAAATTACCAAGGGGTATAACTAAAATGCCCTACAATCTCAGCACTAAATAAAATGTCTTCTTTTTGAGGCCCAATACCTATATTATGTACAATGTAGTACCTATTTGTATTCGGGACTTTTTCGTCGATGACAAGTCCCACATGCCCCCTAGCAATTTTCCAAAAAACAATATCTCCTGGTTTATAATCTTCCTCAAGGTCGCTTATTGGAAGTGACATCGCATGTTTCTTGAAAAATGGAATCAAGGTGCTACAGCGCCGGTGATTAATATTGGCATCAAGAATAGGGTTGCCGTAGCGCCTAGGATTAGCTTTAATATCCTCATGAACTAATTTTTGCAAATCAATATTAATTGCACGATAGGCCCTGATTATTACATCGGTACAAACACCTTTGTTTGCAGGAACATCTCCATTTGGGTATTTTAATACGACGTATGCTGGGTCATAGGTGACTTGTTGCGTGGTTTGCCATTTAGCATGATTAATCACAGCTCGAATACTATCACCTAAGTCAAGGTCATTTATTTTTGCTTCTTCAAGTTGAACAGTGTCTTTAGCCTCTCTATGATTGGGTCTTTTTTCAATAATTTCATTACCACAAGAGATTAAAAAAAATAGAAAGGCAATTTGAAATATTTTCATGGTCGAAAAATATAAGTTTTGTTTGAAATTAATAAAAATCTCCATTCGAGCAGTTAAATTTCCTTTATTATGCGCAGTTTTCATTGTACGATACAAGGGTTATTCCCTATCTTTGTAACAAAATAGTACGCATGAATTTATTAACAGTAGGTAGTGTTGCTTTTGATGCTATCGAAACCCCATACGGAAAAACAGATAAAATTGTAGGTGGCGCAGGTACCTATATATGCTTTTCCGCCTCTTTTTTTGTTAAGGAACAAGGAATTATTTCAGTTGTTGGCGAAGATTTTCCGATGGCAACGCTAGAAGAAATGAAAGACAAAGGGGTGAATTTAGAAGGTCTTCAAATTATTCAAGGAGGAAAGACATTTTTCTGGTCTGGAAAGTATCACAACGACATGAATTCTCGGGATACATTAGCAACTGAGCTCAATGTTTTGGGTACATTTGATCCTGTAGTTCCAGAAAGTTATCAAAACATTGACTACCTATTATTGGGAAATTTGAGCCCTGAAGTACAACGAACAGTCATCGAACGATTAGTAGTACGTCCAAAACTCATCGCTATGGACACGATGAATTTTTGGATGGATATTGCTTTGGATGAATTAAAGAAAACGATTCAATTAGTAGATGTAATAATCATTAATGATGAAGAAGCAAGGCAACTTTCCGGCACTTATTCTTTAGTTAAGGCTGCTTCAATCATTCAAGCAATGGGACCCAAAATTGTGATTATAAAAAAAGGCGAACATGGGGCTTTATTGTTTCATGGAGAAAAAATATTTTATGCCCCTGCGCTTCCTTTAGCAGATGTTTTTGACCCAACAGGCGCAGGTGATACTTTTGCAGGTGGTTTTATGGGGTATATTGCTTCAACGGACGATTTTAGTTTTGAGAACATGAAAAGAGCAATCATTGCTGGATCAGCATTGGCTTCTTTTTGTGTGGAGAAATTTGGAACTGATCGATTGAAAGAAATTACTAAGGCAGAGCTGAACATTAGAATTAATAGCTTTGTTGAATTAGCACATTTTCAAATGAAAGAAATATGATCGAATTTCAGCCCTTTATTGAAAAAATTACCGCGCTCACGATGGCGGAAGATTTAATCGTTTTAGGTAAAGAAGCCTCCGATATCAGAAGTCACTTCGAAGATTTCTTGCTCGAACAAGAACGCCTACATCAAGTGGCTAAAATGGAAGCATCTGAACGAGGTGATGTAATACCCGACATTGATTTTGAATCGACAAAAGAATCTTTCTATTTGGAATATAAAAAATTTCAAGAAATACGGAAGCAACAAGTAGCGTTAAAAACAACTTTAGAAGCTGAAAATTTAAAGTTAAAAAAGTCATTAATCGTTAGCTTAAAAGAAGTAATTGAAAAGGAGGAAAACATTTCGGTGGCCTTTCAGGCATATAAAGAAATACACGAAACGTGGAAGAAAATTGGGGATATCCCACGTGATAAGCGCGATGAAATTCAACGAGAATATTCAAGGATATTGGAGATTTTCTTTTATACAATGAAAATTTATCGAGAGATAAAAGACCATGACTATAAAAGAAATACACAGTTAAAACAAGGCTTGATTCAACGTTTACAGCAATTGCGAAATAGCAAAGGATCAATTCGTGAAATGGAAAGTAATCTCAGGGTTTTACAAGATGAATGGGAAGAAATTGGACCGGTGTCTAATGACGAATGGGCGGTAGTGAAAAATAGTTATTGGGAAGCCGTACGATCAGTTTATGATAAAATTAATGCGCATTACGACGAGCAAAGAACAATATTAGCGGACAATATTCTGAAGAAGAAATTGCTAATTAATAACCTTCAAGAAATCGTAAATCAACTTGATGAGAACGCGTCACCCAAATTTTATGAAAGTAATACCATCGAGGTTTTAAAATTACAAGAGGAGTGGAAGAAAATAGGACCGGGTTCAAAAAAAGAAAACGAAGCTGTTTGGGGTGAATTCCGAAATTTATGTGATCAGTTTTTTGGCGCTAAAAAAGAAGTTAGCAAAAAAAATGAAGCTATTATTCAACAAAACATTGAATTAAAAAAAGGCTTAATTAACGAAGTAAAAGCGATCAATAAGGATACAGACTGGAAAGTAACAGCAGATAAAATAATAAAAATTCAACAACGCTGGAAGGCATTAGGGCCCGCAGGACATAAGTTTGAAAATAGATTGTGGTCCGAATTTAGAGCTTCGTGCGATATTTTCTTTAATGCAAGAGAGAAATCTACAAAGGATCAGGCGGATGAATTAGAAAACAACTTGAATCTGAAATTGGCATTAATTGAAGCGGTTAACGCATATAAAATCACGGACAAATCGACGGCGTTATCTGATTTTAAAAAGTTTAGTCAGTCTTTTTCTGAAATTGGGCATGTGCCTCTAACTAAAAAAGAATCGATTTATAGTGCCTATAAAAAGGCCTTAGACGCGAAATATTCGGATTTGAAATTGGAAGGAAATGAACGAGCAAGCTTGCTTTTTTCTGCTAAACTTGACGTGATGAACGCTAGCCCAGAGCGAACAAAACTTTACCAAAAGGAACGTGCAGAAATCAAACGACAAATGGATAGTTTGTCAAATGAAGCCTTGCAATATGAAACAAACCTTGGGTTTTTTGCTAAATCAAAAGGGGCAGATGTCCTGAAAAAAGAGGTGGAGTCAAAAATTGAGAAAATAAAACAAGAAATACTTCAATTAAGAGGTAAGTTAAAACTTATTCCGAATGAATAGTTTTGTGAATGCTATTTTACTTGCGCTTACCTTTCCCCTAATAATGTTGACCATTATTGTTGGTTTTGATCTTCCGGTAGAAATCTTAAAAACTTCGGGTAAGAATTTGAGTTTTGCTGATGAAATCTTTTGGTTGTTGGCAACGTTAATGGGACTTATCGCTTTTCGAAGAAGTATAAAGCGTTGGATGGGAATGAAAATAGTGAATGCCACGGAACGGTTTATTATTAATTTTGAAGTAAGTACCGCCCGTAAAAATAGGGTTGTTGTTTATAATTTAATAGAATCCTGTATCATGCTAAGTTTAGGGCTCTCTATTTATAACTTAACGCCTCATGCACTTGTTCCGACCATCGTTTTGTTGAGTTTTTCATTTGATAACGTATTGTTTTTAATCATAGGCTATAAAAAACGATTTAGAATTGGATTAAGTTCTAAAGCTTTAATTGTTTGCGACAGGGAAGTAACGGTTATTTATTTTGAAGGATTGAGAAAGATAAGTGTAGAGCAACAAACAATCTATTTTGATTATATCAAGGATTTACAATTGTCTTTTCCTACGAATTGCCTTCGTGAGGAAGACAAGGAACTTATTTTTAATGGACTAAATGATATTGTTGATAAAGACAAAGTTATGTTTAGTAAGATAGGCGAATGGAGCTAGCAAAAATTTTAATTGTTGAAGATGATCTGTCTTTTGCAAATCTTATTCAGCACCAATTAGAAATGTTACACTTCAATAGTAACGATGTATTAATTGTTACGTCATTAAGTGACGCTAAATTAGCCCGAGAAGAATTTCAGCCAGATGTTGTTTTGTTAGATCTTGGCATTTCTGATTCTAGTGGAATTAACACCTATGAAGCAATTCATGAAATGTATGAGTCCGCATCAATTATCATTCTTTCAGGATTAAATGATCATGCCTTAGCCTTAGAAATTGTATCAAAAGGAGCGCAAGATTATTTATTGAAAACGGAAATAAATGCCCAATTATTAGACAAAACAATTCGGTATAGTATGCTCCGAAGAAGTTTTCGGCTTAGCATCTTTAATTCTGAACAAAAGTACAAGGACGTATTTAATCGTTCTCCATTCCCTGTTCTTCGTCTTGTCGGTAAATCGCTAATCATTGCTATGGCAAATCCGGCGGCTCTTTCTCTTTATCAAGTTACTGAGGAAGAGATAATAGGAAAATCAATTTATTGGTTTAACTATTTTAAAGACCAAAAAATTGAAATCGAGATTAATCAGAGTTTTGCTAAACAACGCTTACGACAAACTACTTTAAACGGCTTGGAAATCGTTAATGAAATAGTGATTAATAAATTGGAAAGAGAGGAGGAAACATACATCGCATTGGTTATCGATCGAACGGAAGAATTGAAGTTCGAAAAGCAAAAATTTGATGTAATTACGCAGGCGGAAGAAAGGGAAAAGAAAAAAATCGCTAGGGAATTACATGATGGCCTAGGGCAACAACTCGTTCTCTTGAATTTGCTTTTTCAAAACATCACCCCAAAACAAGAAGAAGAAGCACAATTTAATGAAATTTCAAGTTTATTGCAATCAAGTATTCGATCAATTAAAGAAATTGCTTACGCGCTTAATCCCCCTGAATTAGAACATGGGTTTTTAAATGCAATCGATCGATTTGCCAATCGAATTAATTCCATAGGAGAGATAAAATTTATTGTAAAAATTCAAAAAGGCATCGATGAAAAATCGCTGGATAACGTGGATAGGATTAATTTATTTAGAGTTATTCAGGAGTTAATTAATAATACCTTAAAACATTCTCAAGCTACAGAAATGACTTTTGTTATGGAAAAATCTTCGGATCAAATTTTTATTTCCTTGGAAGATAACGGTATTGGCTTTGATATTGAAACAGCCCAATCAGGTATGGGTATGCAAAATATTCAATATAGAATGAAGATGTCAAATATTAATTGTGAATATAACTCCAAAATAGGTAAAGGCGTTAAGGTCAGAATGATAATTAATTCCTAACGCTATGGGAAAAGAACTGAAGGTACTAGTTATTCGCTTTAGTTCTATTGGCGATATTGTGCTAACTTTTCATGCGCTTCGCTGCTTAAGAGAAAAGCACCCTAATGCGGAAATTCATTTTCTTACCAAATCAAGGTATTCCGAATTACTACAAGCTTCTACCTTTCATGATAAAACACTCTTTTTTGAGGGGGATTTAATGCAAACAAGAAGTATAATTCGAAAGGAAAATTATACGCATATAGTCGATTTACATAATAATCTAAGGACACGTTTACTAACCGTTGGGATACGAGACGTACATTTAAGTAGGTTTAATAAATTAAATTGGGAGAAATGGTTGTTTACTCGCATCAAAAAAAATAGGCTGCCAAATAAACACCTTGTTGAGCGATATATCGAAGCTTTCAGTGAACTGGGTGTATTGAACGATTCAAAAAACACCTTGTTTTTTGTGCCAAATGAATTCAAAATAGACCTAAATCGCTACGAATTACAAGAAAATTATTTCTTGGCAATTGCATTGGGTGCTCAATATAGCACTAAAAAATTCCCTGTTTCTTCTTTAATTAAGGTGCTTGAATCGTATGACCTGCCAATTGTGCTTTTAGGGGGAGACGCTGAAAATGAAGACGGGCAAAAAATACAAGAAGTATTTCCTCAAAAAAAGATGTATAATCTTTGTGGTGAATTAAGTCTGCTAGCTTCAGCTAGCATTCTTTCCCAAGCGAAAACGGTCCTTACGAATGATACTGGATTAATGCACATTGCCGCTATGTTTAAGGCTCCGATTGTTTCTGTTTGGGGAAATACGGTCCCGGCTTTTGGCATGTATCCTTATCGTCCTGAAAAGGAAGGAACGGTTAAAATTCATGAAGTGTTAGGATTGAATTGCCGACCTTGTTCTAAAATTGGTTACCAAGAATGTCCAAAAGGTCACTTTAAATGCATGGAAAAACAGGATGTTTCGGCAATAGAAGCAGACATCAAAGTTTAGTACCAACTACGCGTCAAAAATTCATTTATTTTTTCAAGTACCTCCGGAGAAATGGTTTCTTGGATCTCACCATATTCGGTAATGTTTCCCGTCAAACAATTTTGAAATAAATGGTTCAAATTGGGCATTTCAATGACTTGTTTTATTTTTCCTGGGTTGTTGATGTTCAATTCAATTGCGGCTAAATTTATTTTGCTAGGTACTTGTAAATCTTTATTTCCATTCAAGGCAAGAACATTACATTTTATATTTTTAAGATCAACCGCTGGATCATATCTCAGAAAATAGTACATCCAAGGATTGATATATGCACGTAAATTTTGTGAAACAAATTCAGTTTTTCCACCATAAGCTTCTAAGGCAATTTTACTTAACTTTTTACTAATTTTCTTTAATTTTTTCTCAACTGTAATTGTTGCACTTTCTATATCATTTGACTTATTAATAAGCTCAAATAAACTTCTATTAATTATGGTATTTTCTTTTATCTCATCAGGACTTACTTTATTCACGGTTGCTATTAATTCTTGTTGCATTAATAATAATTGATCACCGGGAATTCCTGGCCCCGCTAACATTATGATCGCATTGATACTGGAATCATTCGCGGCAATCATTGCGGCGAGCATCGCTCCTTCACTATGTCCAGCCAACGCAATTTTAGTTGTATCTATGTCTTTTCTGGTTTTTAAATAAGCGAGCGCAGAGGCTGCATCGCTTGCAAAATCGGGTGAAGTAGCCCCCTCAAATTCGCCCCCAGATTTAGCCGTTCCTCTGTCATCATAACGAAAAACTGCGTATCCCTTTTTTGTGAGGTAATCAGCAATAATGAGAAATGGTTTATGACCTAAAATTTCTTCATTTCTGTCCTGTGGTCCACTTCCACTGATTAATAGTATTAGAGGAAAAACGCCATCTCCTTTAGGTAAAGTTAAGGTTCCCGCCATGTCAAAATTCGCATTTACATGATGAAATACTACTTCTTCTTCTAGATAAGGAAAGGGAGCCTGTGGTTCTTGAGGTTTTACCACTACCTTTTTCTCCACCTTTCTTCTGCTTAATTGTAGAGGAGCCTTAAAATATCCCTGTGTAAATTCACCAGAAATTGTGGTGTCAGCCCAAAAGCCTTTAAATCGTAGGCCGATTTTTGAAATAATAAAATCTAGCGTGTCTTTTTCAAAAACTACCTTGTCAGCTTTTATTCCAAAAGCTTTTTGATCCGGGCTATCCATGCTACCCGAATAAGTAGTGCCTACTTTTTCAAGATGAATTATTAAACTAAGTTGTTGTCCTCCAAGTGATAAAACCCCATTCCAATCACCAATGATGTTCTCTTGTGAATTTGCATTGCTAAAAACAACTAGAAAAATAAAGAGTAAGGTGCAAATCTTCCTCATTAGTCTAGAAACAGTTTTTTTAATTCCGTTGCTTCAGAAGCTTTCAATTTTCCTGCGAGAATTAGGCTTAATTGTTTCCTTCTTAATGCTCCTTCAAAACGTTTCTTTTCCTCCTCTGTCTCAGGAATTAATTCGGGAACATTTATAGGGGCACCGTTCTGATCTACAGCGACAAAAGTATAAATCGCTTCATTGCATTTTTCGCGGGCGCCCGTTATTTGATCTTCGACGAAAACATCAACAATAATCTCCATTGAGGTAGAAAATGCACGAGAAACTTTAGCTTCTAAGGTCACGATGGAAGCGTGTCTTATTGGTTTTTGAAACGACACATTATTGACCGCTGCCGTTACTACTACTCGTTTACAGTGCCTATGGGCAGCAACACTCGAGATCACATCCATCCAGGCCAATAATTGTCCTCCAAATAAATTTCCCTGGGTATTGGTATCATTTGGCAACACGATTATAGTGGTAATCGATAATGTCTCTTTTGCTGTTTTCGATTTCATGAAAACAAAGTTATAGATAATTGCTTATTTACCTTAACTATTTCCAATAGTTTAAAAAATAGTTTATTTTTGCGTGTACTTATTTATTTATTTTATTCCTTTTTTATGTTTAAATATCTCCTCATTTTTATTTTCTTTAGTCAGGTTATTTCAATTAACGCTCAGAAAAAACCCTTCGATATTACCAATGCGCGAGAAGGCGAAAACGTAGAATATTGTCACCAACATATAAAATTAATGGAGTCTATGAAAGACCCCGCTTTTGTATTGATTAAAGAGCAAGATGAGTTAGAATTTGAACAATTGTTAAAAAAGGGTTCGGTTCCTAAAGCAATAGTATATAAAATCCCAGTAGTTTTTCATGTCCTGCACAATAACGGAGTCGAAAACATTACGCACGAACAAATTGTAAATGGTTTATTTATTTTAAACCGTGACTATAGACTTCAAAATACCGATGCAGCAAATGTGCACGCTGAATTTCAAGGAATGCCTGCTGATATTGAGGTGGAATTTGTATTAGCTACAAAGGCACCAAATGGCGCATGTTTCAATGGGGTAACAAGAACAATGTCTTCTTTGAGTTATGATGGATCAAATGGAAACGCCCAAGTAACGGCAATTAAAAATGGCAATGATGTGTATCAAGGTTCTTGGCCAGGGAATAAATATTTGAATGTTTTTGTTTGTGGTGAAATCGGAGGGGCTGCAGGCTACACGACGAATCCGTCATTTGCTTCCGCTACTAGTATGACGAATGGCATCTGGCTTCTGCATAATTATTTAGGAGCTATTGGTACGAGCTCTGCCGGAACAAGCCGCACATTGACTCATGAAGTAGGTCACTGGTTAAATCTTAGCCATACTTGGGGTGGGAATAATAATCCTGGAAATGCAACAAGTTGTTCAACAGATGATAATGTTACTGATACGCCAAATTGCATTGGAGTGCAGGCTTGTGTGATGAGTTCTAATACTTGTAATTCTGATAATGCATATTGGGGCTTTGATATTCGGGATAATATTGAAAACTATATGGATTATTCTTATTGTTCTAAAATGTTTACGGAAGGTCAAAAAACTCGCATGCGTACCGCATTACAATCAAACAATACTGGCAGAGCAAATGTATGGTCTGCGTCAAATTTGATAGCGACAGGAGCGACAGGTGTTTTGACGCTTTGCGCCGCTGATTTCAATGCAGATAGAACAACGATTTGTACGGGAGAATCAGTGCAATTTACGGATGCTTCTTATAATATTGTAAGTGGTTTAACATGGAGCTTTCCAAATGGCAACCCTTCAACCTCTATCTTGGCAAATCCTATCGTTACATATAACCAGCCTGGCTTATATGCTGTAACTTTAACTGCAACTGATGGAACAACTAACGATGTTGAGACAAAAACGAATTATATTCGTGTACTTCCTACAGCTGTGACCTTGCCTTTCTGGGAAGGATTCGAATCGTATACTTCTCTTGCAAATCTACCAAATTGGGAAATTTACAACCCTAATAATAACAATGCCTTTACACTCGATCCTGCAATTGCTTATACAGGTTCAAAATGTGCTAAATTGGTTAATTTCGGTCAAGCACCTTCCAATGTCGACGAACTGATTTCTGCACCAATTGATTTATCTGTTATTCCAGCTAACGGAATTGTCACCTTGAGTTTCCGTTATGCTTACCGCAAAAAAACAAGCGGAGATTACGAATATTTAAAAGTCTTTATTTCAAGTGATTGTGGAACAACTTGGGCACAACGTAAAACATTAGGAGGAAATCAGTTATCGGCTTTATTCACGACGAATTCATGGGCACCGGTATCAAATGCTGATTGGGTAACTGTTCATGTTACCAATGTGACCAGTAATTATTTTAGTCAAGATTTTAAAATTAAGTTCCGATTCGAAGGTGAGGGTGGAAACAATTTCTATTTAGATGATATTAATTTATACTCAGGTGCGCCTTCGAATGAAATAGTGCTGGGTTTAAATGAATTCAATGAAAGTATCAATGATATTTCGCTTTATCCTAATCCAACTGCTGGTGAATTGAATGTAAGTTTTAATACTTCAAAAAATAAAAACATGCAATTTCAAGTGTTGGATGTAACAGGAAAAATAATTCAAAACAACCTAGTGAATGCTGTGCAGGGATCAAACTTGGTCTTGCTTGACACTCGGGTCTTTGCTGCAGGCTCTTACTTTTTGAAAATTATGTCAGATGACCACTTTAAGACCTTACCTTTTGTAATCAAATGATTACAATAAATAAAGTCAATTGTAAAATGAAAAAAATCCTTTTTTTAGCTTGTTTTATTGCATCATCTATTTCGATTTCAGCACAGAAAAAACCTTTTGATGCATCGAATGCTAGAGAAGGAGAAAGTGTAGAGTATTGCCATCAGCATATAAAACTAATTGAGGCACTAAAGGATTCCGCTTTTGCTGTGCAGTATGAAAAAGACCAGGCCGAATTTCAAAAGCTTTCTAAAATTCCTATCGAAAAGGGAATAGTCTATAAAATCCCTGTAGTTTTTCACGTGCTTCATAACAATGGAATCGAAAATATTTCACATGAGCAAATCTTGACGGGGTTAGCCAACTTAAACAGCGATTATAGACTTCAAAACCTCGATGCGTTGACTGTTCACGCTGAATTTCTTGGGATGCCTGCTGATATCGAAGTGGAATTTGTATTAGCGACAAAAGCGCCAAATGGCCTTTGTTTCAATGGGGTTACTCGAACTCTATCCCCTTTTAGTTACAACGGCGCTAATGGAAATGATCAAGTGGATGCCATTATCAACGGTAATAATGTCTACCAAGGGCAGTGGCCCGGAAATAATTACCTGAATGTCTTTGTTTGTGGTGATATTGGTGGCGCTGCAGGTTATACTTCTTATCCATCTGGTAATTCGGCCACAAATATGACTAACGGTGTTTGGCTATTACATAGTTATTTGGGTTCTGTAGGGACTAGTTCTGTTTCTCACGCCAGGGTATTAACGCATGAAGTAGGCCACTGGTTAAATTTACCGCACACCTGGGGTTCTACAAATAACCCTGCTCTTGCGAGCAATTGCGATACAGATGACGGTGTAGCCGATACACCCAACTGTATTGGTGTGCAGGGCTGCGCTTTGAACTCGAATTCCTGCGATTCAGATAATGCGTATTGGGGATTTGATATCCGCGACAATGTTGAAAATTACATGGATTACTCGTATTGTTCTAAAATGTTTACCGAAGGACAAAAAACACGCATGCGAACGGCTTTACAATCTAATAATACTGGGCGATCTAATTTGTGGTCGGCTACTAATTTATTAGCCACAGGTGCAGTGGGCTTGCTCACGTTGTGTAACACTGATTTCACAGCAGATCAAACAACGATTTGTCAAGGTCAGTCTGTCGATTTTTTAGACGCTTCATTTAATTTGGTAACTAGCCGAGTGTGGAGTTTTATTGGTGGCAATCCATCCTCCTCTTCTATTGCTAATCCAATCGTAACGTATAATCTACCTGGCTTATATCCTGTCACGCTTACTGCAACGGATGGAACGACAAACGATGTTGAAACGAAAACTAATTACATCCGTGTTCTTCCTTCTCCAACTTCGCTTCCTTTTTGGGAAGGGTTTGAATCCTACACGACGCTGGCAAATTTGCCCAACTGGGAAATATATAATCCAAATAATAATAATGAATTTGAGCTGGGCATTAATACTGCGTATACTGGAATTAAATGTGCAAAACTGGGAAATTTTGGTGAGAACCCTTCCAATATTGACGAATTAATTAGTGCGCCGATTGACCTCTCCATTATTCCAGATAGCGGTATGGTGACCTTGAGTTTTCGCTATGCATACCGAAAAAGAACGGTTGATGATTTCGAATACTTGAAGGTTTTTATTACAAATAATTGTGGTAGTACTTGGGCGCAGCGAAAAACAATTAGCGGTAATCTATTATCTCCGTATGCATCAGTAAGTTCCTGGACGCCCGCTTCAAATGCTGATTGGGTAACGGTTCATATGCCGAATGTGACAAATAATTATTTCACTTCAGATTTTAGAATGCGTTTTCGATTTGAAGGACAAGGGGGGAATAATTTCTATTTAGATGACATTAATTTATATGCCGGAGGTCCATCAGATGAAATAGTTCAAATTGCAACTATTTCTGATATGGAGGGGCTTGTTAATGGCGTTTCAATTTTCCCCAATCCTGCTGAGGATGCAATAACGGTTCAGTTTAACGCCCAGTTAAATACTGCTATTCATTATAAAATGTTAGATATAACTGGAAAGTTCTTGCAGGGAAATGCAATTATGGCGATTGAGGGAGAAAATTTATTGGTGTTAGACACACAGAAATTGTCGGCAGGTACTTACCTTATTCAATTAATTTCTGAAGGTAGATCTGTTACTCTTCCTTTTATTATTCGTTGATTTCCTGTTTAAAATAAGTAGTAAGTACTGTAGTTTTAGATTTTCCTATTACAGATACAATGTCAATCTCTTCTGCTTCTTTCATTGCCTTCACCGTTTTAAATTTTTGAAAAAGCTTCTCCATTGTCATTTCTCCAATACCTGGAATACTTAACAATGAAGAGGTGATGCTATTCTTGCTTCTCAAGTTTCTGTGATGCGTTATTCCAAATCGGTGCGCTTCATTCCGAAGGTGTTGGATTACTTTTAAGCTTTCCGACTTTTTATCAATGTATAAAGGGTAACTATCACCAGGGAAAAAGATTTCTTCCAGTTTTTTAGCAATGCCAATTACGGTAATCTTTCCTCTTAATCCTAATTCATCAATTGACTCCATTGCTGCGCTAAGCTGCCCTTTTCCGCCATCAATAACAATCAAGTTTGGCAAGGGATCTTTTTCTGTAAGCATACGTTTATAGCGTCTGTAAACCACTTCGCGCATAGAGGCAAAGTCATCAGGTCCTTCCACCGTTTTTATTAAAAAATGACGGTAATCTTTCTTGCTTGGTTTCCCATTTTTAAAAACAACGCAGGCTGATACGGCATTGGTCCCTTGTAAATTTGAATTGTCAAAACATTCAATATGAGTTGGCAGAATTGTTAATTTAAAATCACGTTTCAGTTGATCTAAGATTCTTTCTGTATTTCTTTCTGGCGACAATAAACGCTCTTTTTTTCGCTGGTCTAATCGATAAAAAGTGGCATTTTTTATGGAAAGATCTAACAATTGTTTTTTATCCCCTCTCACGGGAATTGTAATACTAAAATCTTCAAAGGAAATAGCAATCGACTCTGATAATATGACTTCTTTACTACTGCTTTGGTATCTAAGGCGAAGTTCTGGAAGCGTATACGCTATTACATCTGCTTTTGACTCATTCAGTTTTTTTGTTATTTCAGCTGAAAATCCATGAATTATTGCTCCCTCTACGACAACCAAGTAATTAATAAAAAATGATTTTTCATCTTCGATTACTCCCAAGACATCTATATCATATAATTGTCCAGATGCGACCGTTGATTTTGATTTGTATTTTTCTATTTGAAAAATAATATTTTTATATTCCTGTGCTTTCTCAAATTGTAAGGCCTCTGAAGCCTCCCTCATCTTTGTTTTTAGGGATTGAATAAGTGAAAAGGTCTTCCCTTTCAAGAGTTGTTCTATTTGATCGATAGTTTCAAGGTATTGATTTTCGCTTTGCTCATTTATGCACGGCCCTTTACATTTCCCAATATGATAATCCAAACAGACATTAAACTTTTTTGATTCAATATTTTTCTTGCTTAACTCATAATTACAAGACCGCAGGGTATAGGTTTCTTTTATGAGCGTAAGGAGCGTGTTCATCATTTTTACATTAGCGTAGGGTCCAAAGTATTGTGTGCCATCTGCTGATTTTTTTCGCGTTGTAATTATCCGTGGAAAGGTTTCATTTTTAATACCTATCCATGGGAATGTTTTATCATCCTTTAGTAGAATATTATATTTCGGCTGATAGGTTTTGATGAGGTTGTTCTCCAATAATAAAGCATCTAATTCTGAATCAACAATAAGGTATTCAATTCGATAAATTTGCTTTACGAGTATACGAGTTTTGGCATCAACAATGTTTTTGTTAAAATAGGAACTTACACGCTTTTTTAAGTTTTTTGCTTTCCCAACGTATAGAATCTTTTCATTCACTGAAAAGTATTTATACACGCCTGGTTTCTCAGGCATACTATTAATATATTCGAGATGTTCACTAGTGCTTTTCATGAACGATTATTAGCAAATAAGCAAAAAAAAACCGCCAATTTTGGCGGTTTTAAAGAAATTGAATGATTAAAGTTTAATTATTTTTCGAGTGACTGAACCCAAATTCGTGTTGACAATCACATGATATACACCTGCCGAAAGCGTATGTAAATCTAATTTGGTGGAATTATTAATTATTGTACTCGTTAATAAGGTCTTTCCGGTTAAATCTACGAGTTTAATTTCGTTAACAATGGCATTACCAGAGGTTAAATCAATTGTAATAAAATCATTCGTCGGATTCGGGAAGATGGATAATCCATCTAAATTATTTTCTTCAATACCTGAACTTGCAACTATATTAACTTTATAATCTTCTACCTCGCCGAATGTGCTTTCTCCACAAGGAATGATGGCGCCGTCTACAGAATACGAAATACGTACTCGCATGTTTACAAGTGCAGTTGTTGCAGTCGCGGGCACAACAAAGTTAAAGACATTGCTCCAGCCAGCAGCAACTAATACATAGGCTATTTGCTCCCCAGCGTCGGCAAAATCAAGGTCGTTGTTGTAATCTATCCAAACAGCAATCTCATCATCGGTATAAGCGCCAGGAGTCCCAGCGATTGCAGGTGTAACTGTGATTGAATAAGGTGAGCCCTTTGCTAGTGTCGTACTCATTGCTGAATAATTTCCAAATCCACCAACCGAACAAGCAGTTGTGTTATTAATAGTATTCAAAAGGACGTTGTTTATGTACTCATCGCAGGTAGCTGATGAGCCAGCACATGGTCCACTTTGCTGAACAACTGTAATATAATTTGTTTTAATTTCATTATCACTTCCCATTGAATTGCTTGCTACTAAAGTAACGGTATATTGACCTACCGTATTAAAGATAACTTGAGGGTTTTGTGAAGTAGCTGAAGTTCCACCTGTATAGCTCCAACCACTTCCTGAAATAGTCCAAGCCCATGATGTAGGAGAACCAGAACTTAAATCGGTAAAACTAACGGTTCCACCTGTATTTACTGTTGTTGGAGTAGCACTAAATTGAGCGATCGGTGCAGTAGGATTAACCGCTGTACAAGGATCCGAAGAACCGTTTAGAACGAGTAAGCCAGTATTCCCTGGATCAAGGTATGTTTTTAATCTTTCGTTGTTTGGCGTCCCATTACTCGTCCAGTGATAAGACACTTTTCCATAACTATCTGGAGCAGTTAATGCTGTACAAAAAGATCCTCCCCCCGTAAGAGTTCCAATAATTCTTCCAGAACTGTTATTAAACAAGGGAGAGCCTGACGAACCTCCTTCAGTAACGCCTGTCCCATTTGAATTTGCGGACCAAGTTATTCTCCAATGTGTGTTTGATACAGAACCTCCCCATGTTGTTGAAACAGTAGTGCCATTAAAGGTTGATATTTTTTTAATGTCACCTGCCGGGTGGTGAATCCCCGCCCCGCCAGTCGTTGCCGTATTGTTTGCATCCCAACCGTTCCAGTAACAATTAAAGTTGGCTGATTTCATGGTTGTAATAGTAGCCGCTTGATTGGCAAGTGTACCCATTTGAACCAATAAAAAGTCAGACCCAGATGTTCCACCACCATCATTAGCATCTGCCATGCGAACGCAACCAGTAATAAAATAATCATCTAATGTACCAGCAACACTCGGGTTAGCACAAGTAGGAGCCTCATAACGGAAGTAAAATTTCCATTGATTCATATTTGATGCAGTAGAATTTACACCACAATGTAGTGCTGTTAGAAATAAGGGTTTGCAATCTAATGCTGTATTGTTAACAACAGAACCAGAACACCATCCAGCGCCAGCAGGTTCTACCACATAGACTCTCGCGACGCCTCTTTTTTCATCTTGCCAGTTGTCACCGACTGGGCTACAATTTATATTGATTTCGCAAGCGTCAGATTCGTTAATTTTTTGTGCGTTGGGGTTCCCAGTTGCTCTGTAATTATAAATGATTCGATCAATGAAAATTTCCGATGATTTTGTATAAGCAGGCTCATAAATGGTCATAATCATTTCATCACCAAAACATAAGGCTGCATTTTGCATAAAGTGCGATTCAACATCTTTCGATGTAAGGGTATTGTGTAATGGTTTTCCACTAATGTCCTGAATATTCAATGTGGTTCCATCATAGATCTTAAACACCTCAAAAAGAAAACTGATAGCTTCAGCACCAGGAGATTTAATATGCATTTGCCATTGTCGGTCTCCGTTTGGTAGCGTTTTCCAAATACCTGTATTATTTAATGAAATATTAGCCGGCCTGTTTACACCAATTCGATATAATATACCATTTTTATCACGTTCTAGGTCTTCAGCATGGATAGCGTTCATTTCCGGCGCAGAAATAATGGTTATGGGAATATTTTTATCGAAAATTTGCTTCGATAATACAGGGAAGTTTTCTTGTGAATAACCTTTCGTGTTAATCAGAAGAAGCAATAAGGCGATGTAGAGTAGACGTATTTTCATAGTAGCATATTAATGATTAATTTCACTGACAAATATAATATAATAGTTTAATTATTGCGAAATGAAACGCATTTATTTAGTAGAAGACGAAGTCATATTGTTAGATTCAATTAAGTTGAATTTAGAGTATGATGGCTATGATGTAGTGGGGATTAAATCAGGAACGGAAGCCTTCGATAATGCCAAAGAATTGGGGGAGAGCGATTTGGTCATTTTAGATGTGATGCTACCCGGATACAATGGAATTCAAGTTTGTAAGGAAATAAGAAAGTTTAGTGACGTGCCGATATTGTTTCTTTCAGCTAAAGGAACTACTCCCGATAGGGTGGTGGGTTTAAAGGCAGGTGGAAATGACTATTTGCCAAAGCCTTTTGATTTAGAAGAGCTATTATTAAGGGTGAAGATTTTATTGGCAATTCAATTAAAAACGACCGCACAAAATATATTTACGATTGGCTCCAAAACTATTAATTTCCAAACTTTTGAAGTGTGTGATTCCCAAGAAAATAACATTCTAACTTTTTCGAAAAGAGAAGTTGATTTATTGCAGCTCTTTTCCGTTAATGTTGGACGAGTTATTTCACGTGATGAGATTTTAGATACTATTTGGGGCATGGATAAGTTTCCAACACCGCGTACGATTGATAATTATATCTTGACCTTTCGCAAAGTTTTCGAAATTGATCCTAAAGAACCTCAACATTTTCATTCAATTCGTGGTGTCGGATATAAATTAACTTTGGCATAGTCCAATTATCCCCTTACTTTTGAGGATTATTTAATTAAAGCGTGTTATGTTCACTGGAATAATTGAAGAAATGGGTGTTGTAGTCGCCATTCAAATAGAAAAAGATAACGTAAATTTTACAATAGAGGCGGCGTTTACCGATCAATTAAAAGTAGACCAAAGTGTCGCCCATAACGGATGTTGCCTTACCGTAGTTGATATCGATAAGGCCAATTCATCTTATTTGGTAACAGCCATAAAGGAAACCTTGTCTGTGACTAATTTATCGAATTGGAAAGTGGGAACAAAGGTAAATCTCGAACGTTCAATGTTGATGAACGGGCGCATTGATGGGCATATCGTTCAGGGACATGTAGATTGTATTGCAACTTGCACCAACGTTTTAGAAGAGAATGGAAGTTGGAAATATGATTTTTCCCACCAATCTAAGGAAATTACGGTTGAAAAAGGGTCAATTACCATTAATGGAACAAGTTTAACCGTAGTGAATTCAGATAAAGACTCTTTTTCAGTTTGTATCATTCCTTATACCTATCATAACACCAACTTTCATGAGATGAAGCTTGGCGATACGGTTAATCTTGAATTTGATGTGATTGGCAAATATGTTTCCAAATGGTTATCAGTAACTAAATCAAATTAACATGACAATTGAAGAAGCACAAAAAACCGTAGACGCTTGGATAAAGCAATATGGGGTGCGGTATTTTAACGAATTGACTAACACCGCTATATTGACGGAAGAAGTGGGAGAGGTTGCGCGCATAATAGCTCGCAGATATGGGGAGCAAAGCGAAAAAGAATCCGACAAAAATCTTGATTTAGGGGATGAGTTAGCCGATGTACTTTTTGTTCTTATTTGCATTGCCAATCAAACCGGGGTCGATTTAACAAAAGCGATGGAATTAAATTTAAAGAAAAAAACAACGAGAGATGAGCTTAGACATGTTAATAATTCGAAGTTAATATGAGTTCGGAAAGTAATGCCGCATTTCAAACGAATGTATTAAAAGCGTTAAAGTCAGGCTCATCGGCTTTATGTGAATCAAGCGAAATAACTATCTCCTTGATTGAAGCGCTTATCTTACATTCCATTCCTACCCCTGAAGAGGGCGCTCCAAGAATGATAATTTTATGCCCAGATAACATGGTTTCCCAAGAATTAGCCACCTCTTTAGCGCCTTTTATTAAGGAAAGAGATTTAACCCTTGACTTGATTTTGGAAAAAGGAAATAAGGTAAAGCAGCGAAATGACCTATATGATGGAACAGAAATCATCGTTGGTACTTCCAGACGTGTGTGTGAAATGTATTTCCAGAACGGTTTTAACATCAGCAAATTAAAATTATTTGTTGTGCTTCAAATGGACGTACAAGTTAAATACGGTTGGCGCGGATTCATTGGGCGAATTGCAGAAAGCTTACCTAAATGTAAGCAATTATTGTTCATGTCTTCTTCGAGTGATGAAAGGATCGAGAGTTATGTTGATGAGTTCATGCCGATACATCAAAAAATATCCGAGGACATTATTTAGTGATTCAATTTTAGGGTTTTATGAAAAAGCGTAGCGAAGAATTAGTAGAATTGAGACCAAGCATCTTTTTAGAGGAAGAATCATCAAAGCCATTAGAAAAGTTTCAAAATCAAGTTTTGCGCCCCATATTAAAATACCAGCAGGAGCTTTGGATACTTGAAGTAAAACAGACCTTATTTTTTGTTCAAATAAAATCGAAGCGTTTGAAAAGTTTCGAATACAGAGAAGCTATTAAAAATGTAATTGCCAAAACATCCGATTTAAAAATTCGCTATATCGGAATGGTTATCGGTCTTTTTACAGCGGATGAATACGCTTTTTATCTTGAAAATAAAACGGAAATAAATAAACGAATTGTGCAAATGATTACCGAACGGATCGTGTCAATCGGATAGCTTCTCTTTTTCTTTGATTAATTGTTTTTTCAAGGCATCTATTACATGGGTGGCAGCCTCTTCGAAGCTAGCACTTTTCTTTTTTGCGAACAATTCCTTGCCAGGAATATGTAGCTTCATTTCCACTAATTTATTTTCGTGTTGATCGTCTTTATCTAATTTCAAGTAAACTTCACAACTGGTAATATTCTGAGAAAACAAGGATAATTTCTCAATCTTCAAATCTAAATAACTTAGAAGGTCTTTGTCTGCTTTGAAATGAATGGTGCTAATTTGCTTTTGCATAACTAAATTTTTATTTGCCTCTTGGGTGGGCTTGTGTATATACTTTTGTTAATTGCGCGAATGAGTTATGGGTATAGATTTGAGTTGCTGCAAGATTAGCATGCCCCAATAAATCTTTAAGGGTTTCTAATCCAGCTCCTCGGTTGAGCATATGTGTTGCGAATGTATGGCGCAGAACATGTGGGCTTTTTTTATCCAATTGAGTTGTTGTACCAAGATATTTTGTGATTCGACGATAAACAAATGCAGGATAAAGGATATTACCATTTTCTAGTACAAACAAGGTGGTGGTGGCTCCACAAGTAAGGTTTCTCACTTTTCTATATGCGGTAATTTTTTTAAACAAAGCAGCGGTGATTGGAATGATCCTTTCTTTATTGCGCTTACCAAGGACTTTGATGGAGTCATTGGTGACATTGCCATCTTTTAAATTGATTAACTCGCTCAAACGAATGCCGGTCTGATAGAAAACTTCCACCATTAAAGCATCTCTCAATCCATTAAAGTCATCTGAAAAATAGTCGCTAAGATTTGTTTCTTTTAAATCTGATTCTTTTGCAAAAGAGGGTAAGCGTTTCTCACTTTTGGGCCCTCGCAATTTTAAAAGAGGATTTGTGTCCGCTAAGCCTTCTTTTCGCAGCCATTTGTAGAAGGTTCGGAGGCTAGCCAACTTTCTGTTTACGCTCTTATTAGCACAACCATTCTCGATTAATTCAACAATCCAAGATCGAATGAATGCGGGCCTTAGGCTAGAAAAATCTGAAATTTCTAGTAACTCAGCAAATGTGATAAATTGTGAAAGGTCATTTTTGTAGGCGATTATAGTATGCTCGGAATACCGTTTTTCAAATTGTAAATAGGAGATGAATTTATCGAGCATAAAAAAAAGGAGCTTACGCTCCTTTAACGACTATACTATGATTTGGTTACATTTGTTCAGACAACATTCTTTGCTTATAGGCCGCACGAATTACTTCTTGACGACGCGCAATAGAAGGCTTTTGGAATTCTTTACGAGCTCTTAATTGTTTCATCATGTTCGTTTTTTCGTACTTTTTCTTGTACTTCTTTAACGCTCTCTCAATGTTTTCGCCTTCTTTGATTGGAATAATTAACATAACTAACTTTTAAGTAAAATAAACTTTGGGTGGCAAAGATAAACCAAATTCAATAATAAGCAAGAATTATTTTAAAATTTCTCTTGAAATTACAATCTTTTGAATTTCTGATGTTCCTTCACCAATGGTCATTAATTTTGCGTCCCGTAAAAATTTTTCGGCAGGGTATTCTTTAGTATAGCCGTAGCCTCCCATAATCTGAACGGCTTCATTTCCACATTTAACTGCTACTTCGGACGCAAAGTATTTTGCAAAGGCCCCCTCTTTGGTTAAAGGCATTTTATTGTCTTTTAAATAAGCCGCTTGAAAGGTGAGTAATTCCGCCGCTTCAATTTGCGTAAGCATATCGGCTAATTTAAATGCGATCGCTTGAAAATGGGCGATCGGCTGTCCAAATTGTTGACGCTCTTTTGCATATTTCACGGATGCTTCATAAGCACCGCGAGCAATCCCACAACTTAAGGAAGCAATTGATATTCTTCCTCCATCTAATATTTGCATCGCTTGTTTAAATCCTTGGCCAACTTCTCCGATAACATTTTCCTCGGGTAATCGAACATTGTCAAAAATTAATTCCGCTGTTTCACTTGCGCGTACACCAAGCTTATCTTTTATTTTGACTGCTGAGAAACCCGGGGTTCCTTTTTCTACAATAAACGCTGTTATACCATTACTATCTAAAAGTTCTCCTGTTCTAATTAATACAACAGAAATATCGCCAGATAAACCATGGGTAATCCAGTTTTTCGTCCCGTTTAGCACCCATTCCTTTCCGTCCTTCAGTGCTGTTGTTTCCATTCTCATGGCATCGGAACCTGTATTCGCCTCGGTTAAGCCCCAAGCACCAATGTGCTCACCGGTGGCTAATTTAGGTAAGTATTTTTCTTTTTGCTCGTTTGATCCATGATAGTAAATATGCCCAGTGCAAAGTGAATTATGCGCAGCAACACTTAATCCAATACCCCCACAAACTTTACCTAATTCCATTAGTGCAGTGGCATATTCATTGTACGAAAATCCAGCACCACCGTATTCTTCTGGAATAAAAATTCCTAGCAGGCCCATTTCCCCTAGCTTTTTCATGGTGTCAACAGGAAAATACTCCTCGTCATCCCATTTTTTCATAAATGGCCGAATTTCTTTCTCTGCAAAGTCCCGCACCATTTGTGCAATCATTTCTTGATTTTCGTTTTTATCAAAATTCATATTGAATGATTAATAGGTAATTAAATTAGAGATTGAGTTGGAGTGATTTTCTAGTTTATCACGCCCATTTAAAAAACTTAGGCAAACAAGAAAACTAAAACCAGCAACTTCCCCACCACATTTCTTAATTAGTTCTGCTGCAGCTGCTGCAGAGCCTCCAGTCGCCAACAGATCGTCGTGGATAAGTACGCGATCGCCTACTTTTAAAGAATCATTGTGCATTTCTATTACGGCACTGCCATATTCTAGTTCGTAGGCAAATGAAATTTTATCGTAAGGTAGCTTTCCGGCTTTTCGTATTAAAATGAAAGGAAGGCCTAATCGAATTGCCAATGGATACCCAAATAGAAATCCGCGGCTTTCTATGCCAGCGATTGCATCTAAATTTTTATCTGAATAATAGGCAACAAGATGGTCAAGAACTTCGCCAGACAAAATAGGGTTTAACATGATGGGGCTAATGTCTTTGAAAAGTATGCCTGGCTTGGGAAAGTTTTCGACATCACGGATCGATTCTCTCAGTTTATTTTCAATACTCATACTACAAAGATAAGTAAGGAAGTAGTTTCTCGAAAGTTTCTTCGTTAATTAAATGTGATTGTTTTAGTTCGTTTAATGATCGGAACCCGTTTTTTTGGAATCTCATTTTAATAATGGAGTTGGCTTGGCTCCAATTAAGATAGGGGTGGGCATTAAGTTCTTCCACTGTGGCGTCATTAATATTCAATAGTCGAATTTCCGCGGGATTAATCTGAATATGTGGAATTATTTTTTCGAATGACTCACTGCTCATTTTAAAAATTTCCATGAGTTGACTTTTTCGCACATAGCCCCCTAATTCACTTTTGTATTTTAAGATCGCCTTTGCGTAGTATGCACCCAATCCTTTTATGGCTATTAAATCACTTTCACTGGCCGTGTTTAGATTAATTTCATAGAGAACAGCGACTTTCTTTTCTTCATTACTACTTTTATAGCTTTGTTTAATCGGGTAGAAGGTAGAGTCTTTAATTAGTTGGAATAATTGTTCAGGAATCACAAATATTTTCTTTAAATCGTCATTGGAGTAGAGGCCTTTTTGTGTAAACTTCATAACAACATTTACTTGTTTTTCAGAAAGCCCAAGTTTCAACCAATCTACTTTTTCATAGTTGTTAGGATCAAATCGCAGTGGAGGGACTTTATATCTACTTTTATTTTTAACGTACGATGTTTTTTGATAATATTCCTTCCTGCGTTTTTCGAAATCTACAATCTTAGACTTAGAAACGCTTATTTTTAAAGGTTTATCAAAAGATCGGACAATTCTAGGAAGGAAAATCACCGTTAAAGAAATCAAAAAGAATAAGATAATTCCTTTACGATTTCGGGGAGAAACATAGAATGGATAATCAGCATTCATTGAATTAGTAAACGGCTATTCAACGAATTATTCTAAGAAAAAAAAAATTATTTATCTGATTCTTTCCTTAATTGCCATTTAGGATTTTTTATTCTCAAGTTTACTATTACGTTTGCCGTAAAGGAAGTACACTAAAATTCCAATAGCTAACCAACCTAAAGACAGTAATTGTGCATCATGACTTAGATTAAACATGAGGTAGGTATTAATTAAAATTCCACAGACTGCAATTACTGGAAGGGCGGGTACCCTAAAAGAGCGTTCGAGCCCAGGTTGCTTCACCCTCAAAATCCAAACTGCAATACAAACCATTGTAAAGGCAAATAAAGTTCCAAAACTCGTCATATCGGATAATTTATTTATTGGGGTAAAAGCAGCTACTATTGCTATAAATCCCCCTAGAATTATTAAATTGGTTCGGGGTGTTCCTGATAATGGGTTAATCTTAGAAAAAACGGAAGGGATAAGACCGTCTTTTGACATACCTAGAAATATTCTAGATTGCCCCATAATCATTACCATTAAAACAGATATTAAACCAATAGTTGCGGCAATAGTAATAATGTACCCGGCCCAAGCTTGTCCTGCAATGTCGAAGGCATAAGCCACTGGCGCCTTGATTGCTTCGGGATATTTCCCCATTGGATTAAAATCTTGGTAGTTCATCATTCCTGTTAAAACTAAGGATACTAGAATGTATAAAATGGTACAAACTAATAAAGAAACTATAATTGCAAATGGAACATCTTTTTTCGGGTTTATTGCTTCACCTGCCTGTGTGGAAACAGCATCGAAGCCAACATAGGCAAAGAAAATCGCTGCAGCCCCTGAGACGATTCCGCCCAAACCGTATGCTTGATGTGTTCCTGCTTTATCTACGATCTGGGTAACGTCAGGAATAAAAGGAGCCCAATTGTCTATGTTAATAAAAAATACTCCAGCAATAATGACAAAAATAACAGCTGAAACCTTTAAGATTACAATGAAGTTATTTGCATTAGCCGCACTTTTTGTTCCTTTAATTAGTATTGATATTACTAGGATAACAATTAAAAAGGCGGGTAAATTCATTGAAAAACCATGACCTGTGTAACTTGATGGATCGGTGGTAAGCCATTCGGGTAGTTTTATTCCGAACATTTTGAGTAATTTATTAAAATACCCGGACCAGGAAACAGCAACAGTCATTGAGCCCATTGCGTATTCTAAAATCAAACCCCAACCGATGATCCAAGCAAAAACTTCTCCGATTGTTCCATATGCGTATGCATATGCAGATCCTTCAACTGGTAAAATAGATGCGAATTCAGAGTAACATAATGCAGCAAATACACAGGCAATACCTGCAATTATAAAGGATATCGCCAAAGCGGGCCCTGCATGATAGTAAGCTCCAGTTCCTGTTAGGACAAAAATACCGCCACCTATTATCGCTCCAATTCCAATAGCGGTTAGGCTCCATTTACCTAAAACTCGTTTCAATTCACTTTTCTTCATGTCTGCTTCAAAAGCAGCGAGGGGTTTTACTCTCCAAATCGACATATGGGCTTGTTTTAATTTATAATTAATATGTTACAACAAAATCATTTTTAATACTAGAATTATAAGTGCCTAAAGATATTATATTTTTTGTATTATTAATCTAAAAGTGCAAGTGTTTCTTCCAATGATTTTGGATTATATCCGATTTCAGCCTTAGATTTTGTCAAAACTAATCCTGTTTTGGGTGGTCTTTTTGCCGCTTGATTTAAGGTACTGCTATTAGTTTTTTTAATTAAGGTTGGATCGCAGCCATAAAAGCGGGCGATTCGAAAAACTATTTCGTAAATGGAAAGAGTCTCCGGCCCGCAAGCATTAAAAACCCCCACTTTTCCTGCTAAACAAAGTTGGATACAGGCCCATGCCAAATCATCGGCCCAGGTAGGCGCCCGAAATTGGTCATTAACAACAGAAATCTCTTGCTTGGCCAATAAAGCGTCACGTGCCCATATTATTAAATTAGACCGTGAAAGTTGATGGCCTTGTCCGTATACAATGATAGTTCTTACAATTGACCAATTTTTGTTAGCTGATTCGTTAAGCAATTGCTCAGCTTGCCATTTTGAAGTCGCATAATGGCTTAATGGATTTGGCACATCTGTTTCCGTATAAGGTCCATTTTCGCCATCGAAAATAAAATCTGTTGAAAGTAATTGGAAATGAGCATTTATCTTATTCGCTTCGTTGAATAAGAGTGCTGTTGCTTTAACATTTAATGCATAGCACATTTCCGAATTTAATTCACAATAATCTACATTGGTTAATGCAGCTGTATGTATAATGTGGGTAGGCTTTACTTGATGAAAAACAGCTATAATTTCTTCTTGGGATAGAATGTCAAGTGAAAGATATTGGTGTGCAGGACAAG
>Ga0214919_10001041_pt1 | contig 46809 bp, 34 predicted proteins | sample LL1503_MetaG_FD_177994 | JGI IMG/M metagenome (GOLD analysis project Ga0214919, IMG submission 177994) | Freshwater microbial communities from Lake Lanier, Atlanta, Georgia, United States - LL-1503 | ecosystem: Environmental > Aquatic > Freshwater > Lake | place: USA: Georgia | collected... | reverse complement strand
AGCAGGTGTTCGACGAATAGAAGCTTTAACCGGAAGCAATGCTTTTAATTATTTGCAAGACCAATACAATAGTTTGCAAGAGATAAGTAATTTATTAAAAACAAAAGAGCCACTTAAAGCAGTAGAAAAAATCATTCAAGAAAAACAAGAGCTCGATAAAAAAATAGAAAGTTTAGAAACCAAACAATTGGTGGTAATAAAAGAAGCGCTAGTTAAAGAACGAGAATCCTTTACACTACCAAGCCAAGCAACTGCTTATTTTATTGGCAAAGAAATAGCTGTTTCTAATGCCGATCATTTAAAGAAAATTTGTTTCGATTTAAAAGCAGATTTGGGCGAAAATTATTTGGTAGTACTATGCGCAAATATTGCAGGCAAAGCAGCTGTATGTATTTTATTATCAGACAGTATGGTAACAGAAAAAGGTTTAGAAGCCCCTAAAATGATTAAAGAAATTGCTACCCCATTAATTAAAGGCGGCGGCGGCGGACAAAAAACCTTAGCCACAGCCGGCGGACAAGATGCCAGTAATTTAGGGGAGTTGATTAAGCAGGTGAAGGGGTTATTAGCATGATTTAATTAAAACGATCTGCCTTAGGAAACCTATTTTTGCAAACTATGTCATGGACAGATACATACGAAGTAGTTATTGGATTAGAGGTGCACGCACAATTAGCTACCGCTAGTAAATTGTTTTGTGGTGATAGTACTGCTTTTGGTGCAGAGCCTAATACGCATATCAGCCCCATCACTATGGGTCACCCTGGCACCCTGCCTAAAACCAATAAAAAAGCAGTGGATTATGCCATTAAAATGGGCCTAGCCTGTGCTTGTGAAATAGAAAAAGACAACTATTTTGCTCGGAAAAACTATTTCTACCCCGATTTGCCAAAAGGCTATCAAATATCGCAACATACTACCCCAATTTGTAAAGGCGGGAAAGTTCGTATTAAAACGGTCGATGGATCTTATAGAAATGTGCAACTCAATCGTATTCATTTAGAAGAAGATGCGGGTAAAAGCATTCACGACCTAGATCCAACATTTACTTGTATCGATTTAAATAGAGCAGGTACCCCATTAATTGAAATCGTAACAGAGCCAGCTATTTTTTCGGCCGATGAAGCTTGGCAATACGTAACTGAAATTAGAAAGCTTGTTAGATGGTTAGGAATATGTGATGGAAATATGGAGGAAGGGAGTTTAAGATGCGATGCAAATATTTCACTCAAATTAAAAGGTGCAACCAAATTAGGAACACGTGTTGAAGTGAAAAACCTAAACAGTATTCGAAATGTAAAAAAAGCTATTGAGTTTGAAGTAGAACGCTTGGCTGCCATTTTAGATAAGGGTGAAAAAGTACAACAACAAACACGCAGTTTTAATGCATCGAACGATACAACATTTGCCATTCGCGATAAAGAAGAAGCAAATGACTACCGCTATTTTCCAGATCCAGATTTAGCACCGTTTCATTTAACGGATAGTTTTATTCAAAATATTCAAAGCCAATTACCCGTATTGCCCAATGCCTTAATGGAAAAGTTTGTTTTGTTAGGATTAAGCGAATACGATGCACACCAACTTTGCGACGAACAAGCAACAGCCATCTATTTTGAATCAGTTATTGCTCATACGCAGAACTATAAAGCAGTGGCAAACTGGATACTTGGCCCTATTAAACAATACTTACACGAACACCATATATCATTGCAACAGTTACCCCTTGATGGTATTAAACTAGCGGAGTTAATTGCACTAGTAGAAGAAGGGACAATTAATTTTTCAATTGCATCTTCAAAAATTTTACCTGCATTAATTACATCCAATAATTTATCGGCATTGTCTATTGCAGAAAGCATGAACTTGTTACAAGTAAGTGATGGTAATGAATTAAGCAAATGGATTGAAGCCGTTATTGCAAAAATGCCAGATAAAGTTGCAGAATACAAAAAAGGTAAAAAAGGTTTGATAGGATTGTTTGTGGGAGAAGTAAAGAAGTTGAGTGGCGGAAAAGCCGACCCAAAATTAGTAACGCAATTATTAGAAGAAGCGTTACAAAAATAGTATGACTTAGTTTTTGAATCACTAGATTTATATTTATCAATTTTACAAGTTAAACCTTCGTATGAAAAATATCATTTTAAGCAGTTTATTGGTTGTGGCTTTATTTTCTTGTCAAGAAAAAAAGTATGGTGCCTTTGTTGTTAGTGGAAAAATAACTAACGCGCCAGAGCAATTAATTTCATTACAAGAAATTCCGTTTGCTGGTGAGCAACCTATTACACTTGATTCTGCTTCCTTAAAAAAAGCTGGAACATTTGAGTTGCGCACATCGGGTAAAGAAGAAAGTTTGTATCGTTTACAACTCGAAAAAGGACCAGCTATATTAGTAGTGAATGACAGTAAAAGCATTCGCTTAAAAATAGATATGCTTCATTTTAGACAATACGAGGTAGAGGGATCGCCTGCTACAACTGCATTGCACGAATTAATGGAAGCCTATCATACAAAAGATTCTGTTTTGTATGATACATTCACCATGATTGATAGTTTACAAAAACAAAATGCATCTGATAGTGTATTAACAGTGCTTCGTTTACAAAGAGAGGAAAGCGTTAAAAGCCTAAATAAATTTGTAACAGATTTTATTAGTCATTCAAATAGTCCGGCAGTTAGGTATTACGCTATTGGATTGGCTTCAAGAACCATGAAAGCAGAGGAGTTAAAAGCATTGGCAGTTGCAGCAGCCGATACCTTTAAAGAGCATAGTGGCCTAGCTAAACTAAAAGCCTTATTAACTACTCAAGCAGCAAACTCTGATACTCCTGCTGCATATGCTTTATTAAACAAACAAGCACCAGAAATTAGCATGCCAGATGTAAATGGCAAACTAGTTAGCTTAAGTAGTTTTAAAGGAAAATATGTATTGGTTGATTTTTGGGCAAGCTGGTGTGGCCCATGCCGTCAAGAGAATCCAAATGTATTGGTTGCATACCAAAAATTTAAAGATAAAAACTTTACCATTCTTGGCGTTTCATTAGATGACGATAAAGCCAATTGGGAAAAAGCAATTAAAGACGATCAATTAAGTTGGACCCAAATTAGTGATTTGAAAAAATGGCAAAGTACCATTGTAGGTATTTACCAATTTGATGGAATACCTTTTAATGTGCTAATTGATCCACAAGGTAAAATTATTGCGAGTGGATTAAGAGGTGCAGAACTTGAAAAGAAATTGGCTGAGGTATTAAAATAAAATATTTTCTAATACACATTAAATAGCAATAAACATTTACTTAAACAGTTTCCCCTTAATGTTATAAATTTTATTCTAAGACGGAACATAATACATAATAAGAAAGGCTATCTCAAAAATGAGATAGCCTTTCTTATTATGTGTCAATTTGTTGATTAATTACCAACCAGTATTTTGAACTAAGTTAGCATTAATATTTATATCATATGTTGGAATACCCCAAACATATTGTGCAGCATCTGCAGCAATTGTTAATGTGTTAAAATTAGCTCCAACATTAATCGCTCCTAAATCTTGAGATGTTCCTCTTGAAAATCCTTGGTGCCATCTTTTTAAATCAAATAAGCGGAATCCTTCAAATGCCAATTCTTTGGTTCTTTCATTTTGAACTTGCAATAGAAGTGGCGCCCCAGACAATGCAGCTAGCGCAGGCAAACCTCTTGATACACGTAAAGTATTTAACATACTCAAGCCTAAAAGTTCAGAACTAGCGCCTGCACGTACTGCAGCTTCTGCATAGATTAAATACAGCTCAGCAACCCTGAAAACTTTTGGTGCATGCTGATAGTTAGTAGTAGCTGCAGTAAACAAAAGTGGGTTACCTGGAAACTTATTCACTAATGTCATAGTAGGGTAGTTCACCCCTTGGATGATAGTAGGAAGTTGTTTGAAATAAACTTGCTTTCTATAATCTGCTGCATCATATGTATTGATAAAAGTTTGTGTTGGAATGAAATCTGGCACATACTTTAAAGTTGCTCCATTGTATCCTAAATAAATAGAATTGGTATTAGCTTGTTCGGTAGTTTTTACAACTGAACACTGAAATAATACTTCTGTTGCCACATCGTTTGTCCACATGTTATTTAAACCAGCTACTGTATTTAATAAAGGATATTTAGCGGTAGTTATTACTGCATTTGCAGCAGCCATCGCGCCAGCCCAATCTTGCATATTTAAACGCACCCTAGCTTCTAAAGCATTCGCAACATCAATTGTGAATTTGTTAGAACCTTGTACACCCGGTACTGAAGCTAAATTGGTTTTTGCTGCATTAATATCAAGAAGAATTTGATCATAAACCTGCTTTACTTTTGACCTAGCAGGACGTGCGTTAAGATCAAATTCTAATACAAGCGGAACACCTAAATCTTGTGCTGCAGTTGCAGGCTCAAAAGGCTTAGCAAAACGAATAATTAATTCAGAATAATAATAAGCACGGGCTAAATAAGCATCGCCTTTATAACGGGCAAGTGCAGCAATATCAGCTGCAGTAGTTGCAGTTATAGTATTAAATCCAGCAATTGTGGTATTAATATTTTTTAAAGCAGTATAATAGCCATTCCAAGCGCCACTTAATGCACCATCATCAGCTAAATAACTCGTGCCCCAACGGTGTGGGTTACCATTACGATTTCCATAGTCTAAAGAAGCATTTAACTGGTCTGCTTGTACATCTTGAGAGATATTGTATGAACCATATACCCTTGCTCTTAAGTCTGAATAAAGACCAGTATTCCAAGTACTTGCATCTTTAACAGTTTTAAAAGACTGAGAAAGCTCAATCGAGCTATAAGGGAAAAGGTCTAGCTTTTTTTCACAAGAACCTAATGAAAGGATTGCGACAAATGCTACGATATTTATTGTAAATAATTTTTTCATTTTCTTTAATTTTTCTGGTTAATGCTAATTCTTAAAACGAAAGGTTTAATCCAACAGCTATTTGACTTGTGTTTGGATTTACACCAACTGTCACGTTAGTATCCACCTCAGGATCCGGTCCAGTATAGTTAGTTAATGTCCAAATATTGCGGGCTGTAACAAAGAATTTAAGCGCAGAAAGGACTTTTGATTTGTTTAACAAAGTTTGAGAAAGATCATATCCAAAAGTTAACGCTTTTAATCTCATAAAAGAAGCGTCTTCAATTAGCCTTGTATCGAATTGTGTAAACTGAATACCATACTTAGGAAAACGTGCAACATCACCAGGATTTTTCCAATAATCTAAAACTGTTGTAGACTGGTTGTATCCTAAAAACTGATTTGGATTTTCAAAGAAATACCTGTCATTGTTAATCATATATTTTCCTTTTGAGAATGCAAAGTCTGCACTAACAGAGAACTCTCTGTATCTACCAGTAAATCCAAAGCCTCCATTGAAAGGCGCATACCTTTTAATACCAGTGTTTTGTTGTAAACCTGTACTATTAAATACAGTTGTTATGCTAGCTGGATTTTGATTGACTTCAACAATTTTATTTGGATCAGCATTAGGGGTAAACCACTCTGGGTTACCCGTTGCTTTGTTAACTTGAGAGAAAATTGGGTAGAAAAAAGAAACTGGTTGTCCAACAGCCCAACATACACCTGTATTAGGAATAATCCAGTAATTTTTTCCTTGGAAAAGTTCTGTGATTTCTTGCTCAACAAAACCAAGATTTACATAAGCATTAAAGTATGCTTTTTTGGTATTTACGAAATCAAAATTCACATTCGCATTCCATCCAGTATTTTTTAAACTTCCCACATTACTAGTAATACTAGCAAATCCAGTTGTATAAGGATATGGAACACTAATTAACATATTAGAAGTATTTCTATTAAAATGCTCAATATCTAAATTTAATTTCTTAAATAAAGTTGCCTGGAATCCTACATTGATTTGTCTTTGGGTTTCCCAAGATAAAGTTGGGTTTCCTGCAGTGTTTACTTGCCATCCAGTTCCCGCATTGTATAGGTTTGTTCCAACGGTTGCAAGTGCATCATAGTTACCAATAGAAGAGTTACCACTGGTACCAATGCTAGACTTAACCGTTAGATTAGTTAACCAATTAACATTTTTTAAGAAGTTCTCTTTTTTAGCCTGCCACATTAAACCTGCAGAATAAAAAGTAGCACCACGTAAATCTCTACCAAATCTAGAAGACTGGTCGTTTCTTACTGATAAATCAACAAAATATTTTGAATCAAAATTGTAGTTTATTCTTCCAAAATAAGATGCATACGCATATTCAGTTTTAGAAGAACTAGCAGTAAAACCTGTAGGACCTGCAGATACCATTATCAATCTATCATCTGTTTGACCAGTAGAACCACCGCCAAATGAAGTAGTTGTATTAGCAATAAATTCTTGTCCTGCCAATAAGGTTAAAGAATGAAGTTGACGAACTTTAAATGTATACTCTGCAGTATTTGTAATGGTATTTGTTGTTCCTCTAGTAAAACTTTCAGAAGCATTTCCATTATTTATTGAGCCTAAATAAGAGGGCAAAGTAAGAGACGAACTTCTGAAATCATAAAACTCCATACCTAGTTGAGACTTTAACGTCATCCCCTTAAATGGATTGATTTGTAAGTAACCACTTGGATCAAGCTGAACGTTATTAGAATAACCTTGCAGTTTATCGGCTAAATAGCTAGGATTATAAAAATTAGTTCCAGGAATAATGTCTGGATATTTTACACCACTTGCATCATAAGCTGAATAAAAAGGTTGGCGAAGTACAGAAAGACCTCTATTTAAATTGTTTGAACCATAAGGATTGGTTTGTCTTTTATCAAAACCTCCAAATAGATTCATACCTAATTTAAACCAATCATTTACTGTGGTTGTTAAGTTTGACCTAAGTGTATAACGCTCATAATCTGAACGCCATGTTAAACCTTCTTGTTTGAATGCGCTACCAGAAATATAGTAAGTTGTTTTACCACCACCACCAGAAACATTTAAATCAATTTGTTTAGTTGGTATATTTTCTTTGTAAAACTGTTGATACCATTTTGTATCGCCTTTATAAGTACTTAGCAAACTTGTTACTTGGGCTTGTGTTTGATAACCAGTTGCAATCCAAAAGTCAGTTAATTCCTTTGTGTTCATAAAACTGTTAAACAAATCAACCGTTGGCTTCACGAGATTTGAAGTACCATATTGGGTATTTAAAGTAATTTTTGAACTATTTAATTTTCCTTTTTTTGAAGTAATAAAAATTACACCATTTGCAGCTCTAGAACCATAAATAGAAGTGGAAGATGCATCTTTAAGCACAGTGATTGTTTCAAAATCTTCTGGATTCAAGCTTATTATCGTTCCGCCATCAATTGGAACGCCATCCATTACATATAAAGGTGTTGAACTAGCACTAAGAGACCCAACCCCATTTAAACGAATGGAAGGAGAAGCTGAAGGCTCCCCAGATGAGTTATAGATTTGCAAACCAGCTACTTTACCTTGTAAGGCATCAAACATGTTTGCAGTTGGCTTATTCTGTAATTTTGTAGCAGAAACTTGCACAATAGAACCTGCTACTTCTGTTTTCTTTTTTGCAGCACCATAACCCACAACTACCACTTCATCCAATAAATCAGATGCACTAGCAGTTAGTGTGGCATTTGCAGTATTATTTGCAGCAATTGTAATTTCTTTTTGAACAAAGTTTAAAGAAGAAATTGTTATCGCTTTAATTGAAGTAGGTAAAGAAAGCTTAAAAAGGCCTTCTGCATTAGTAGTAGTACCAATTTTAGAAGATTTAGCAATTACACTTGCATTTGCAATTGGCGCACCCTTTTCGTCTGTAACTTTCCCTGTTACAGTGCGGTTTTGTGCAGCTAGTTGCAAAACCCCTAACGTAATACACAAAATCATTACAATAAATTTTCTCATAGTTTGGTTTTTAATTTTAAAGTTTCTAGAGGTTAAAGTTAATTAACAATAGCATAACACATGTTGCAATAGATAGTTTGATTTGGTTGACATTTTTTTAAAATATTACTGTAAGGTAGAAATTTATAAAATAGTATTGAAAATAAATCTTTTATATATTATAAAATATATAAATAAAATAGATTTTAATACCTAATTTCTTTCTGCATGGCGTTGCAAATCAATCAATCTAAAGGCAAAAGTGTTAAAACAGACAACGAATATATAGCATAAATCATCATTTGTTCTAATTTCCAAGAAAAAAAGCGGGTCAAAGCCATTGTTATCTATTCTTTTTGCTTGGCTGAAGTAGTTATTATTAATACAGGCAATAATACCAAATTGGTTAGGGTCCCCACCACTAATGTAAGTGAGGTAAGCCATCCCAAAGCATTGGTTCCGCCAAAGTCACTCCAACAAAAAATGATAAAGCCGGCAATTAATACTAGTGAAGTGTAAATGATACTAATTCCGGTATGCCTAATTGTTTGAACTAAGGTTGGTGCTACTTGCTTATTAAAATGGGGTAATTCTTGCTTGTAATTAATCAAAAACCTAATTGTTACATCAATGGCTATACCCAAGGCAACACTAAATACCAACACAGTAGATGGTTTTAGCGCAATGCCAACCCAACCCATCACTCCCGCAGTAACAATTAATGGAACTAGGTTTGGAATAAGCGAGCAGAGTAAAATCCTGAAAGATTTAAATAAATACAACATGCAAAGTGTTATCAATAGAAAAGCCCAAAAAATACTTTCTTTTAATCCACGAATAATAAAAGAAGTGCCTTCTAAAAACGTAATGGTGCTTCCTGTAAAAAGCACATTGTATTTAGTACTATCAAAAATTTGTGCTGATTTTTTTTGCAGGTCTTCAATAAGTATTGGAAGCTTTACACTACCAATATCTTTCATATTTACACTAATTCGGGTAGACTGTTGGTTGGTATCCAAAAACTGACTAATCAGTTTCATGAAATCTGATTTGCCTTTTTCTTTAGAGCGAAGTGCAGCAGAAAGTGAAGCAGGTATTTCTAAAGGCAACACATAACTAGCGGTATCTCCATTATAAAATCCTTGGTTGGCAAATTTCAATGCTTCAACAATACTTAAAGGACGTGCTGCTTCTGGTTTTGTTGCTATATAATTACTCAGCTCTTCAACATCAAGCATGGTTTCCATTTTAAGGGCAGCCCTAGATTTTTTTGCATCCACCAAAATCTCCAAAGGCATTAATCCTTGAAACTGTGTTTCAAACCATTTTAAATCGGTATATAATTTATCTTTTTTAGGAAGGTCATCTACAATAAATCCTTCGCTTTTAATTCTGAAAATTCCAATGATTGCAATGATGGTTATAATGGCCGTAATTCCATATACCCATTTTGCATGGTAAAAAGTCCAACGTTCTATTTTAACCAATAATTTTTCTAATAATGGATTATCGAGATACTTTATATGTTTTGGTTTTGGTGCAGGTAAATAACTTAATACCGAAGGAATAAACAATAACGAAATTAAAAATAACGCCATAATATTTATTCCAGCAACTATTCCAAACTCTTGCAACAAAGGACTTTTGGTAAATGCAAATACAGCAAACCCAATGGCAGCAGCTATATTACAGAAAAGTGTAACAATACCCATTCTGCCTACCATATTTACCAATGCCTTTTCTTTATCAGGCATTTCTTTGTAAGTGGTATGGTATTTATTTAAAAAGTAAATACAGTTAGGTACACCAATAACCACCACTAAAATAGGAATCAAAGCAGTTAGCAATGTGATTTTATATCCAAACAAAACGATGGTTCCAAAACTCCAAATCACCCCCATTCCTACTACTAGCAAACTCATGATGGTAGCACTTATTGAACGGAAAAACAAGAATAAAGTAAGGGCCGAAAGTGCTAATGATGCCAATAAAAATAAATTCAATTCAGATTTAATTCTATTGGCCATTACTGTTCTAATATAAGGCATACCACTTAAATAAACAGTGGTGTTGCTTGACTTTTCAAATGCCGAAACAGTAGCAGAAATATCATTAATTAAACGGGTACGGCTTTTTGAATTAATGGTGTCTTTGTTAACACTTACACCCATTAAATAAGCATTGGTTTTGGGATTGTATAAAATTGTTTGATAAAAAAGCAAAGATTCAAAAACAGATTTAGCAGTATCTAATAATTGCTGATTGGTATATGGATAATGAAATACTTTAAGTGGACCGAATTTTTGTGTAGTGGAATCTATAGCAAGTGTTATAACTTCTGGTATACTTAAGATGCCTATTACGCCAGGTATTTTCTTTAACTCTTGCCCTAGGGTTGCCACTCCATTAAAAAAATCTTTATTAAAATATTGGTCAGTTTGAACACCAATCACCATTGTATTTCCATCAGCACCAAACTTTTTTAGGAAGGCTTGGTAATCGACCATTTTTGGATTGTCTGTTGGAACCGCTCGAGTAAAATCATAACTTAATTTTACCTGAACTGCATAATAGCCCATGACACATGTTAAAACTAATAAAAGCAATAATGCTCCTACTCTATTTTTCAGTATAAATTGTCCTAAGCGGTACCACATAAACGTTTAATTCTGGGCAAAGAAACGGATATTTCTTGGCATATAGTAAAACCTACTATAGTGCAAACCAATAAGCCAATAGCTGGCTAAATACGCCAACAAATAACCCTGTATAAATTTCTTTATTGGTATGATCGCTAACCAATAATCGACTAGTACAAACAACACCTGTTAAGAGTAATGCAATACTAATGGCTGCACCAATTGAGGCGCCATAAAAGAATGCAAAAAGTACAATTGCAGTTGCAGCACCACCCATTGCCATTGCATGTAAACTAATTTTAAAATAATTATTTATAATGAGCCCAAAGACTGTTGCAACAAAAATTCCCATGAAAAAGAATTTTAAAACAATAGGTTGATCAGTAAAATTTCTACTCAAATAATACATCCACCAATAAAAAAACATGCTCACCACATAGGGCACAATTCTTTCTTTTTGGGTGCGTAAAAAAATACTATCGCTAAACTTTAAACGCCATAATAAAAAAACAGCAAATGCCGGAAAGAAAGCAGTGAACCAAAACACGCCAAACAAACGCATTTTCAATTGCCAATCTGTAATATTTGCAAACTCATAAGGAAATGTTTTCATTAAAAACAGAAATACATATGTTGGTATAAACAGCGGATGAAAAAGATAAGATATAATTTTTGCTGTAAATTTTAATACTAGCGTAAAAAAATTATTAGCAGTTTTTGTATCAATGGAATTAGTATGCATCTTTTGGATTGGTATTTAAAGTTCTTTGCGGAGTCTGGCAACAGGTACATTTAATTGCTCACGATATTTTGCCACCGTTCTGCGTGCAATATTGTAACCTTTTTCTTGTAACATATCGGTTAATATTTCGTCGCTGAGTGGTTTGCGTTTGTCTTCTGATTCAATCATTTCACTCAATATTTTTTTCACTTCTCTCGTACTCACTTCTTCGCCACTATCAGTACTTAATGATTCGCTAAAAAAGAATTTTAAACGATACGTTCCAAATTCAGTTTGCACAAACTTACTATTGGCAACCCTGCTAACTGTTGAAATATCTAAGCCTGTTATTTCTGCAATATCTTTTAAAATCATCGGACGCATATTGGTTTCATCGCCCGTTAAAAAAAATGCTTGTTGAATGCTTATGATGGCACTCATGGTATTAATTAAGGTTTCTTGCCTTTGTTTTATCATATCAATAAACCACTTAGCAGAATCAATTTTTTGCTTTATAAAAAGCACAGCTTCTTTTTGTCGCTTGTCTTGCTTACTGCCTTTTTCATAGTCTCTTAGCATATCTCGATAGCCTTCGCTAACACGCAAATCTGGTGCATTTCGGGCATTAAGTGTTAGTTCTAATTTTCCGTTATTATTAAGTACAAAAAAATCGGGAATAATATAAGTTTCAGCTTTATTAATCTCTCCCATATTGCCCCCTGGCCTAGGATTGAGTTTAATAATTTGATTGATAACTTCTTTAATTTGCTCATCTGTAAGATTCAGACTTTTTTGAATTTTTTCGTAGTGTTTTTTGGTGAACTCCTCAAAATACTTACTTAAAACTTGCATAGCCAAACCAACGCTTACACCATCACCTATTTTGCGTTTTAATTGTAATAATAAACACTCTTGTAAATCTTTAGCAGCAACTCCTGGCGGATCAAATTGTTGAATTTGCTCCACCAATACTTTTATTTCATGCGCTTCAACAATCATACTCTGCCTGAATGCTAGGTCATCGGCAATAGAAGATAATTCTCTGCGCAAATAGCCATCGTCGTCTAAACTACCAACAATTTGTTCGGCAATTTTATAACTACGCTCATCGAGCTCCAGCATGCCTAATTGGTTAATTACTAATTCATGAAAGGATATTTCTACACGAATAGGAATGGTTTTTTGGTCATCCATTTCTGGGTAATTATCGTCGCGTGTTTTGTAGTCGGCAATTTCTCCGTCGTCGTCTACAAGATATTCTGTAGTATCGGCATTATCGTATTCTTCTTCGCTTCCATCGTGTGCCACATCATCGTCGTCTTCGTATGATTCTTGGTCTTCGGAATATTCGTCTTCTGGCCCTTTGTCATCCATTTCTAAGGCAGGATTCTCTTCCAACTCCTCTTTTATTCGCTCCTCTAAATTAGCCGTTGGCACCTGCAACAATTTCATTAACTGAATCTGTTGGGGAGACAGTTTTTGTAAAAGTTTTTGTTGAAAGGATTGGCTTAATGACATTATTATCGAAAAAAATTAATTTGAATTAGTGTAAGAATGCTTCAATACTTTTTGAATGGCTGCAACCATTTTTTCTCCTTTTTCTTTTATCTGCTCATCGGTCCACAATAAACTCATTGCCGTTGAAATACATCTACCCATAATAGCATCACTTGCAGGAAACTGTGTTTCTTGCAAAGCCAATAAACTAGCTTTTTGCTGCAGGCCTATTCCATTTAAAGTAGTGGCATTTTTTAAATGATCCCATTTGCTTATGTAGTGCCAATTATTTACAAACCAATAAAAATTACCGGCAAGAATTCCTTGCTCTTTAAATTCAGCAATAACTGCTTTGGTAATGGTTTCTGTTGGTAAAAACCAACTTAAAAAAGAACAACTATCTCCTGCTTCATCTGGCACTACTCGATAACTAATTTCTGGTATGGTTTCTAAATGTGCACGTAAAGCCTTGTTGTTTTTTCTTTGGATAGTTAAGAAGGTTTCTAGTTTTCTTATTTGCGCCAAGCCAACTGCTGCGTGCAATTCACTGATGCGAAAATTATACCCAATAAACGGATGTAAATCTGCACCACGGTCTACACCTAAATGGTCGTGTCCATGATCGGTATAGCCATCGCTTTTTACAAATACATCTTTGTTATTGGTCATCACTACGCCGCCTTCTGCGCAAGTAATTGTTTTTACAAAATCAAACGAAAAAGTTCCTGCATCACCAATGGTGCCTAGTGCTTGTCCTTTATAAGTTCCACCTATACTTTGGCAAGCATCTTCTATTAATATTAATTTATGCGCTGCACAAATGGCAACTAAAGCATCCATATCCGCCATACTTCCACACATATGAACCGGCATGATACATTTTGTTTTTGGTGTAATAGCCGCTTTTACTGCTGCAGGGCTTAAGGTAAGTGTTTCGTCTATATCCACTAAAACTGGAATAGCTCCTACGCTTAACACTGCTTCGAAACTGGCTACAAAAGTAAATGCAGGCATAATAATTTCATCGCCAACACCAATGCCCAAAGCACTCATGGCAGTTGTAAGTGCCCCCGTTCCGCTACTAGTTAATTGCGCATATTTACAACCAAAAACTTCGGTGATTGCTTTTTCTAATTCTAGCGCTTTGTAGATTCCTTTACGAGGACCATCAAAGCCATAACGCATTAAAATACCTGTTTCAAGTACGTCGTTAACTTCTTTTCTTTCTTCGGCACCAAAAAATTCAAAACCTGGCATATGTTGTGTTTGGAGTGTGAATGATACAATAGTCCTTTTGGGAATATTTAATTTCAAGTGTGTAAAGTTAGAAAAATATTAATTGTAAATACGATTTGCTAGTTTTTGAAAAGTTAAATCAATCAAATACTATCCATCAAAAAATCGAATAAAATCTTGCAAATAACTAACTTTGCCAAATGAAACCAACCCTTTTTTATTGCTACGACGCCTATTGTGGCTGGTGCTATGGTTTTAGTCCTGTAATTAAACAAATTGCAGCAAACTACAACCCGCAATTAAACATAGAAGTACTTTCAGGCGGAATGATTGTACCTGAAAATCCAGTAGCTATTGGCGTTACTGCAGGATTTATTCAAAAAGCCTATCCTACAGTAGAAGAATATACGGGTGTAAAATTTGGCGCCGACTATTTATGGCATGTAGAAAATCCTGATTTGAGTGATTGGTATCCAAATTCAGAAATGTCGGCCATTGCGCTATGCATTTTTAAAGAAATATATCCTGAAAAACAAGTTGAATTTGCGGCAGACCTACAATACGCACTTCATTTTGAAGGGAGAGACTTAACAGACAAAGAAGCATATAGACATTTAATTGAGCAATATGGATTGAATGAAACTGCTTTTTACGAAAAACTAGGCAGCGACACCTATAAAGACCAAGCGCACTATGAATTTCAACTATGTAAGCAATTACAGGTTACAGGATACCCTTGTGTATTGATTCAAGTGGCAGAAACAAAGTTCCATTTATTGGCCAGAGGTTATACCCCTTACAACGATCTAAAAGCCCGACTAGACTTGGTTCTAAAGGAATTTGAAGGATAAAAATAGGGCAATTAAAGGCATAAAACAATAATGCATGGTGGTGGATAGGGCAATTTGCCTTTACTTTGCAACTCTTAAATAAAGACTAATGGAGTATAGTAAACTGATATCAATAACTGGAATGACTGGTTTGTTTGAACTAGTTGGCAGCAAAACAGACGGTGCAATTGTAAGATCACTAGACGATAAAATCACAAAATTTGTGAGCAGTCGCGTTCATAATTTTTCGCACCTTGAAAGTATTGAGGTATATACCATAGCCGACAATGTTAACTTAGTAGAAGTGTTTCAAGCAATGAAACAAAGTTCCGAAAAGCTACCTTCAGACAATGATGCCGCAGCGGTAAAAGCTTATTTCTTAAAAGTATATGCGGATATTGATTTTGACAGAGTGTATGCTAGCGATATGAAGAAAATGATTAAATGGTTTGCCATTTTACAAGCCAATGATATTGTTCCTATTTTAACTGAAGTAGCAGAAGATGATGCTGAAGAAAACGAAACAGAAGCATAACATATAAATACCTTTATTAAACAGCCGGAACATTGCAAGTGTTCCGGCTGTTTTTATTTTGATTATTATTACCTTGAGGTTTCAACTTAAAAAGTTTGTCTATGAAAAGGCGCTTGATTATTTTTTGCTTAATTTTTATTGTATTAGTTCAAACAACTAGCTATGCACAAAGCTTCTACGATAAAACACCAGCGGCCGAACGCTGGGTAAAAAAGAAGTTTCGTAAATTATCTAAAGACCAACGTATTGCGCAATTAATGATTATTCGGGCACATAGTAATTTAGGCCCAGCGCATATTGCAGAAGTAACAGACCTGATTAAAAAATACAATATAGGTGGACTCTGTTTTTTTCAAGGAGGACCCGTGCGCCAAGCCAACCTAACAAATTACTATCAGTCAATTGCAAAAACACCCCTTATGATTTCCATTGATGGAGAGTGGGGATTGGGTATGCGTTTAGATAGTGTGATAAATTTTCCAAGACAGTTAATGATGGGTGCCGTAACAGATGCAACAATTATTTATGCATTTGGAAAAGCAGTTGGAGAACAGTGTAAAAGATTGGGTATACAAGTGAATTTTGCACCCGATGTAGATATCAATAATAACCCAATGAATCCGGTAATTAATGACCGTAGTTTTGGGGAGGATAAATACAAGGTTGCACTATACGGAATTCAATATATGAAAGGAATGGAAGCAGCAAGGGTAATGGCCTCTGCAAAGCATTTTCCTGGTCATGGAGATGTAACAGTAGATTCGCACAAAGACCTTCCTGTAGTTAATAAAACAAGGGCGCAATTAGACGCATTAGAACTATACCCTTTTCGCGAAATCATTAAAGCAGGAGTAGGCAGTATTATGGTAGCGCATTTAGCTATTCCAGCAATTGATAGCACCCCAAATTTGCCAACCTCTTTGTCTAGTAATGCCATCAATGGACTACTAAAAGGCGAACTTGGTTATACTGGTATTTCTTTTACAGATGCACTAGAAATGCAAGGCGTTGCCAAATTTTTTCCAAAAGGAGCTGCTTCTGCACAGTCTTTAATTGCAGGCAATGATTTATTGTGTTTACCTGGTGATATCCCTGGAAGTATTGCCGCCATTAAGCAAGCCATAAAAGATGGAAAACTAAGTTGGGATATAATTAATGAACGCGTAAAAAAAGTATTACTAGTTAAGTATCATTTAGGACTTCATACCATCACCCCAATTGACACAAATAATTTGGTAGCAGATTTAAATGCAAAAACAAATGAAATAAATGCAACACTTTCAAATAGTGCACTAACGCTACTCAAACAAACTAATAAAAATCTACTCCCCCTACAAGCAAAAAAAATAGCTTATGTAGGAATTGGTATTGATAAAAATAATGTGTTTGCAGATAGGCTTGTACAAGATTTTCAAGCCACTGTTATTTTTTGGAACAATAAAGATACAGAGGCAAAAAAAGATAGTATTATTAAAGCATTAGCTAGCTATGATGCAGTCGTGCTAGGGCTTCATAATTTTAGCAGACGACCTGCAGGTAATTATGGCCTTTCTGAATCAACCATTGATTTGTTGGCAAAAATGCAACAATTACCAGTTATAAATTTTGTATTTGGCAACCCTTACGCAATTAAATATTTATGTGCTGCAACTAATTTAGTAGCCTGTTATGAAGACGATAATACCACCCAATTAGCAGCTGCAGATTTGTTGCAAGGTAAAATAAGTTCCAAAGGAAAACTACCTGTTACTGTTTGTGATAATTTTCAATTTGGAGATGGCATTATTTACAATAACTTCTTTCCAAAAGCAGTTCCAGAAACGATTGGTTTAAGTTCTGAGGGGTTAAATAAAATTGAAGCCATTGCCATTAACGCAATTACCAAAGCTGCCATACCTGGCTGTGTGGTACTAGTTGCAAAAGATGGAAAAATTGCCTACAACAAAGCATTTGGTTATACCAATTTTGATAGAAAAGAACCCATTAGTATTGATATGGTGTATGACCTTGCATCGGTTACAAAAGTATCCGCCACAACTGTTTCAATCATGAAATTATTGGAAGAAGGAAAAATAGATTTGCAAAAAACTTTGGGCGATTATTTGCCTTGGGTTAGAGGATCCGATAAAGCACCATTGAAACTAAAAGATATTTTATTACACCAAGCTGGATTAAATCCTTTTATTCCTTTTTACAGAGAAGTAATTGATACTGCAACTGGATTACCAAAACCCGAATACTTTAGCAAACAAAAAGATGCTACCCATCAATTTAGGGTTGCCGAAGATATTTATGTACGCAACGATTGGCAAGATAGTTTGTATCAACGCATTCTAAAAAGCAAACTAACCCCAGCAGGACATTATGTGTATAGTGATAATGATTTTATTTTTCTTGGAAAAATAGTAGAAACTGTGAGCGGATTGCCTTTGAACGATTATGCGCGCGTTAATTTTTACGAACCGCTTCAAATGACTACAACTGGATTTAAGCCAAGAGAAAGAATGGCCTTGGGAAATATTGTTCCAACAGAAGATGAAAAACATTTTAGACAACAATTACTTCGTGGAGACGTACACGACGAAGGTGCCGCTATGTTTGGAGGCGTAGCAGGACATGCAGGATTATTTAGCAATGCCTACGACCTAGCAAAATTGTACCAAATGTTATTAAACGGCGGAACCTTAAATGGTATTCGTTTGTTAAAGAAATCAACCGTTGACCAATTCACGGCATACAATAGTGATATTAGCAGAAGAGGACTAGGATTCGACAAACCAGAAAAAGACAATGCAACAAGAAAAGAGCCTTACCCTAGCGCGAGTGTGTCGACCGAAACATTTGGCCATACTGGTTTTACTGGCACTTGTGTTTGGGTAGATCCAAAAGATAAATTGATTTATATTTTTCTATCAAATAGAGTTACACCCACTAGAAACAATAATAAAATTAGTACGATGAACGTTCGACCAACCATCCAGGAAGCCGTTTATCAGTCTATACAGAAGTAAGTACCATTGTTTGTAAAATCGGCTGTGGGTCAGGTATCTTAGAAGCCTTAACCTGTTAAAGTATTTTTATGAAAACCAGATTTAGTCAATTTATTAGCATCGTACTTGTAGCAATTTTATTGAACGCTTGCTCAAACAATAGTGTGAAAAACACAAAATATATTCCTAAAGATATTACTGCTGTAATTGCAGTAGATCCAAAGAATATGGCTGATAAATTAGAAAAAGCAGGTATTAATGTAGATACCCTAATTAACAAACTTTTTAAAACAGATGCTGAAGATTTGGTAAATAAAACAAAGTTTTTTTCCTTAAAGGATAGTTCTGGTTTTAATTGGAATGAAAAACTGTACATTTTTGTATTAAATAAAATTCTACCAAATACGAGTCAAGCAAATGTGTTTAATGTGATGGGGCGTTTAAAAGATGCCAAAACATTTGAGGCATATTTGGTTAAACAAGCCGATTTCTCGAATAAAAAAATAGAACACGAATCAAATTACTCCTATTTAATGAATAGCGATGGCAGTATGATTTCTTGGGATGAAAAAACCGTTATTGCCACGAGGTATGAACGCAATATTGTTCCTGTTTATGATACTATTGCCATGAAGTTTATTGTGCCAGAAAAAATAAGTGTTGCGGCTGAGTTAAAAAAAGAAGTTGATCGTTATTATCATTTAAAAGAATCTGAATCAATTGTAAGTGTTAGCGCTTTTGTTGATTTAGTGAATACAAAATCTGATGGATTTGCCTTTACCACATCAAACAACACTTTGAATTTATTAAGTGGCATGCCTTTGCAATTGCCTAAATTAGAAGAACTATTAAAAGACAATTACCTAGCAGCTTCTTTAAATTTTGAAAATGGCAAAATAGTTGCTACCACACGTACTTATACCAATCCATTATTAAGTTCTATTTTAAAAAAATATGCCGGACCAACTGTAAACCTTTCTTTAATTGATCACTATCCTTCTGAGAATATTAATTTGATTGTGCTAGCCTCTTTTAATCCACAAATATTTGGCGGCCTATTAAAAGAATTAGAAGTAGACAATTTGGTGAATGGATTGATGGAAAAAACAGGATTTAGCGCACAAGAATTATACAAATGTTTAAAAGGAGATATTGCTGTTGTAATATCTGATTTAGGAAAAGCAGAAAATCAAAAATCCGACTTAAAAAATACTGGCCAATTTAATATCAGTTCCTTTGGAAAAATGGTGTTTAATGCACCAGTTGGAGATGCTGTAAGTTTTACAAAAATTATGAATAAAGCCGCCGAACTTGGTTATGTTACTAAAACTGGTAACAGTTTTAAAGCCGGCAAATTATTATCATTTTTAGGCATGTATTTAGTGGCAGATGAAAAGAATTGTATAATTGCTAGTGACTCATTAACGTATACGCAGTATGTATCTAATAAAAACAAGGCTGTTATCAGTAATGACGCACTCAATCAATTTAAAGGAAAATCAACCCTAGCCTATTTTGATATTGAAAATACCATTGCTAGTTATTTACCTAGGGCAAATGGGGGATTTAAAAATTCTATGATTACTGCTAAAAATACTTTCAAAGACATGATGGCTAGTTCAGAAAATTTTGATGGAAAATCTGTTAATGGGAAATTAGAAATCCGATTAAATAATCAACAGCAAAATAGCCTGGTAACACTTGCTGCATTATTTTCTGATATAGTAGCCGATATGCGTGAAGCAGCAAAAGCAGACCGTGCATTAGAAGATAAATTTATTTCAGGAGTACCCTCCATTATTAGAACCAATTAATACGATACAATTTATAGCCATGCGTATTGAATTAAAGCAAGTAGTTCCATTTGTATTAAAAGACCGTTTGCTGGAAAAAACATCGAATGTGTGGAATACAAATTTAACTTTATTGCCTGGCGAATACATTAAAATTCAAGCGCCTAGTGGAACAGGAAAAACCACTTTTTTAAATACATTATATAGCATTAGAAAAGACTATGCTGGCAATATTTTAATAGATGGAAAATCATTACAAGAACTTTCCGTAGATGAGTTGGCCCAAATGCGACAGCATAAATTAAGTGTGGTATTTCAAAACTTGCAGTTATTTTCTAATTTATCGGCCTTTGAAAATATTGAGTTGAAACGTTTGCTATCACCAAGCTATTGTTCAAAAGAAAAAATTGAATGGATGGCCGAAACACTTGGTATTACCCAATTATTACAACAAAAAACAGGCACTTGCAGTTTTGGAGAACAGCAAAGAATTGCTATTTTAAGGGCATTGGTGCAACCTTTTAGCTGGTTAATAATGGACGAACCCTTTAGCCATTTAGATGACAACAATATTGCAAAAGCAGCCGCATTAATTGACAGCGAATGTAAGGCCAGAAATGCAGGATTAATTATTGCAGACTTAGAAGCCGACAACCACTTTATTTATTCCTACCAATATTCTCTTTAAATGAATCAGTTGAACCGACTCCTCCATAAACTCATCCGCAATAGCGCTGGACAAGCGCGCTTTGTAATGGCATTGGTTGGATTATCGGTAGCCATTATTTTATTATTGATGGCAGTTCAATTACAAGTAAATTATTACCAATTATTAAACGGCAAAAACAACCAAGATAGTGTTGCTAACTTTTTGGTAATAAATAAAGAACTCACCAACGAAACAGTAGGCGCAAGTAGTTTGTCGGAAAAAGAAATTGCCAACATTAAAGCACAACCTTTTTTTGAATCCGTGGGAAGTTTAACACCAAGTAGGTTCAAAGCATCTATTCAAAGCAATAGTGAGCGATTCCCCTTTTATACAGATATTGCTTTTGAGAGTGTTCCAGCAGAATTCATTGACATTAATAATAATGATTGGCAGTGGGATGAAACATCGGCATTTTTACCCATTATTGTTCCAAATCAATTTTTAGATTTTTATAATTTTCAATTTTCTTTTTCACAAAACTTACCGCAATTAACACCACAAGTTGTAAAGATGGTAGTGTTTAAAGTAAGCCTTCAAGGCAATGGAACTCCTTATGAAATGAAAGGAAGGGTGGTTGGCTTGAGTAATCGTATTTCATCAATGATGGTGCCACAGAAATTTATGGACTGGGCTAATAAACATTTTGCGCCAATAGATGGCAACAACAAACCTTCAAGGGTGGTTGTTCGTACAAAAGATCCAGGGAATCCGGCACTAAAAAAATACCTTCAGTCAAACGGATTAATTACAGATGCCGAAAAAACACGTTTTAGTAGGTATCGCCAAATTGTTGGCTATGTTGTAAATATATCAGCTATCACCGGGGTTCTTTTATTAGCCTTTGCATTACTGATATTTACCTTATTTATTCAATTAACTATCGCTTCGTGTAAAGATGAAATTCAACTATTAGTGGTGTTAGGCGCTTCGCCAAAACAATTACGTATTTTTTTAATGAAGCGATTTTTTCCTCCAAATATTATTATTGTTTTTATTGCTTTTGTTGCCATAGGCATTGCTCAATTTTTGCTAGGGAATTGGTTACAGCAAAAGCAAATATATGTTGCCTCTTACCCTTCCTTTTATACCTTATTTACAGCCTTAGTTTTGCTATTAGTAATAGGACTTGTAAACTTTAAAACCATCACTAATTACCTCAAATAACAAGCGACCATTTATTGTTAGAAAGACTAAATAATATCTTTATTTCGTCATTTAAGCGATTTTGTTAAATTTTTTTTAGTTAAACTATATTGATAATCAATATAATATAATTTTTTTGTTTATAAATATTTCCATTTGGTCAAATAAGGTAAATTTATATATATAATTAATTAATATCTTGGATTATTAAATAAAACTAAGATGCATAGAATCAATAAAACTATGTTATTATCAATGGTGGGATTTGCTTTTTGCTTTAGCGCATGTCAAAAACAACCAGAAACGCCAATAGTAAAACAATCTTTAAATATAGTAGACCAATCCATTAATTATGGAATGGAGTTAAAGCCATTTGGATTGATTAATCAATCAGATGCGGAGGCATTGTTTAAAGCGTATCATTTAAGTCACCCAAATGATTCTGAAACGCAGTTTGTAGCTTTTAAAATCAAAGACTTAATTGCCTATTTGAACATACTATCTAAAAAAAATCAAAGCGATGAAGTATATGTAACCTTTGGTCAATACTCCGAACAAACTAGCAATGATTTAAACCAAATTGGCAGAACAACCATTTTTTTTAGTGGGAATACTGCTTTTCAGAATAAAATTCATTCAAAATCTGGCAATGATTTATTGGAATATTTAAACCATGGCCAATTGTACCCCTAATTGAAATAATATGTCAGTAGATTTTTACTTTGAGTTATTAAGTTTTGTACTTTCTGTTGTGTTTTTTAAGCACCTTAAAAATACCACTATTGTATTATTCACTCCATTCTTATTTCTAACTGTACTGATTGAATTTATTGGATGGTGTTATCATTTTTTTGAAGCCAATCATACAAATTATTGGCTATTTAATTTTTTTACCACCATTGAACTAATTTTTTATGCTTACTTATTCTCTTTAAATTTCAAACATATTATTTTAAAAAAAATAGCTACTTACTTTATTCCTTTATTGATGCTTATTTCAATACTTAATTATACTTATCTGCAAGGAAAAGAACAGTTTCATACCTATACACTTTTGTTCGGTTCTTTTTTTATGGTAATCTTCTGTTGTGTTTACCTCTACGAACTAATAATAACCGATACACATTATGAAACCCTTTTTAAACAACCTTTTTTTTGGATTTGTTTTGGCATTTTACTTTTCTATTTGGGATCAGTGATTATTAATTCACTCTTTGATTATATGCTTTTAAATAATTTATTATCTAGGGGCAATAACCTATATCTATTAATTACTAGAGCACTGAACATCTTATTATATTCTTCATTTAGTATTTCATTTATTTTATGCAACAGAAACAAGAAGAATTATTACTCGGCATTGTAATTGCAACGCTTTTCTTTTTACTGATTGGTATATTTTATTTGCTACTCGTTTTTATATTTTATCAAAAGCAAAGAAAAAATAAGTTAGAAAAAGACGAAATGAAAAATCAGTTTCAACAAACAATGTTACAAGCACAATTAGAAATTCAAGAAAATACATTGAATTATATTAGTGGCGAGATCCACGATAATATTGGACAAATTTTAAGTTTCACTCGAATAAATTTAAACTTACTAGCAGAAAGAGTCCCATCAGAAGAAATAAGTAATATAGATACCCTGTTAGGAAAGGCTATTGGCGATTTACGCCATTTAAGTCATAATTTAAACAGCTTAAATCTATTAGAATTTGGAATAATAGAAACCCTAAATCAACTCCTACAACAAATTGAAAAAACAGGACAATTCAAAACAGAACTAGTTGCAGACCATTCCATACTAGATTTTGTTGCCAAAGATAATAGCTTAATTCTTTATCGCATGGTACAAGAATTATTGAATAATATTCTTAAACATGCTAATGCAACCCAAATTAGCATCACAATAAAAATGATTGACCCTCAAAAATGTTTAATTCTTATTTCTGATAATGGAGACGGTTTTGATATTGCGGAAGTATTAAGCCAAAATAAAGGCATTGGATTGCGTAATATTTTTTCAAGAGCAAAAATGATCAATGCTACTGTAACTATAGAAACTAAGGAGCCAACTGGCACTAATATTTTTATTGAAATTAAAAAATAAACCCACTATTATGACCACTATTGCAATCATTGACGACCATGAATTACTCCGTACTGGACTAAGCATTATCATTAATAATTTTGACGAATTTAAAGTAGTAGCAGCATTAGATAATGGCAAAGCATTGCCCAACTTTTTAAAATCAAACCCTCCGCCAGACATTATACTATTAGATATTAATATGCCCATTATGGATGGTTACGAAACTGCCATCTGGATTAAGCTAAATATGCTAGATACAAAAGTGCTTGTTTTAAGTATGTTAGAAAATGACGGCGCTATTATTAGAATGTTAAAAAATGGGGCACGCGGATATATTTTAAAAGACAGTAATCCTAAAGATTTTAAAAGGGCATTGATTGCTATTAGAGACTCAGGTTACTTTATTAATGAACTAGTGAGCAATAGAATGATTCACTATATTAATAAATCTGATAGTGCTGATATTTCAATTTCTCCTATTCACCAGCTCTCTATTAACGAACTTAATTTTCTCCAACGTGTGTGTACCGACAAAACGTACAAAGAAATTGCAGCAGAAATGAATTTAAGTCCAAGAACTATTGATACTTATAGAGACAACTTATTTAAAAAATTACTCATTAAAACTAGAACAGGCTTAGCATTGTTTGCTATTAGAAATAAATTGATTGAAATTTAGTTACCTACTTTTTTATCATTAATAGATTATGTAGGTTTATTGGCTTTCATTCCAAAGCCTTCTATTATGGGCATAAAAAATCCTCTCCTAGAAAGGAGAGGATTATAATATTGATGGAGAGCACCCCTAATTGCTTTTCCATCAATTCACTAATTTCTGACCTAATCAATTTTTTGGTTAGCTTCCTAAAAAAAGACTTTTATTATAGGCCATCTGACTAGTAAGGAGTATATAAAATCCCGGGGGGGATATTATTTAATTGTTTTTGTATACCTTATTTACCCTTTTCAGCCCTTATAACTAAACAAAGATATATATTTTAGATTAATTTCTTGTAACGATTTTCATGTATTTTTTGTAGAGATTTACCCAAAATTCCTACAAGATTTTGTGGCAATCCTTAACTTTATTGCATGTTAAGCAACAATTTACTGAAAATTATTACGCATTTTGGAAGAGTATTAAGTTTTTTAGGTAACTACCTAAGCCTATTGCTAAACTTTTGCATGATTGTTACTACGGTAAATGGCCAAAACCCCTTAACACCTATTGGAAACTGGCGAGAACACCTATCATATCAGCAAGCTATTCAAGTAGTTAAAGGCAGTACGCTATTTTGCGCTAGCTCAAATGCCGTTTTTTCGGTGGACGCAACTGAGGGAATTACCCGATATAGTAAAATAACTGGCTTAAATGATATTGGCGTAAAAGCAATTGATTGGGATGCTACTACGCAGCAACTGATTATCGGCTATAATAATGCCAATGTTGATGTACTAAAAAATGGTATTGTAAAAAACATTGGTGATATAAAAAGGTCTGGAATAGCTGGAAACAAAACTATCAATCAAATTTATTGTGCCAATGGCTTAGCCTATTTGTCTACAGGATTGGGAGTGATTGTGGCTGACCTTAATAAATATGAAATTAAAGACACTTGGTTTATTGGAGTCAATGGCGCAAAAATTAATGTAAATGCTTTTACTAGCGATGGCAGTTTTTTTTATGCTGCTACAACAGAGGGATTAAAAAAAGCAGATATAAAATCAAACAGCATTTCTAACTATAGTAGTTGGCAATTAATGAATGGAACTGGAGGACTAAGTATGGGAGCTATTCAACAAGTATTGGTGTTAAATAAAAATATAGTGATTCAAAAAAACGACTCTTTATTTATACAAAAAAATGGACAATGGACTTTGTTATATGCAGATGCAGTTTGGCCAATATTAAATACCAATAGTTCTGGAAATTATTTGCAAATTAGCCAACGTAAATCAGGCGGTGTAGCACGTGTATTGTTGATGGACGAAAGTGGTAGTATCAATCAAACGCTTTCTAAACCTGGCGTGATTTCGTATCCCAAAAATGCACTAAAAGATGGTAACAATACTTGGATAGCCGATTTTTATGGCGGCCTTTCATTGTTTAATAGTGCGGTAGAACAATTCGTTCCAAACGGACCACAAGGCATTGCTAGTGGAGATATGGTATTTAGTGAATCTACTTTGTATGCTGCAGCTGGCAGTATTAATGATGCATGGAACTATCAGTATAATAGAGATGGATTTTATAAATATGCCGATGATAATTGGAGTAATACTAACTATTACAACAGCCCACAATTAGATTCTGTTTTTGACTTTATTACGCTGGCCGTTGACCCAACCAACCAAAGTATTTGGGCGGGGAGTTATGGCGGTGGATTAATAAATAAAGCCGGCGATAACATTTGGATTTACAAGCAAAAGAATTCAACACTTCAACCAGCACTTGGCGATAGAACAAGTTACCGGGTTAGTGGCCTTGCATTTGACCAAGACAATAATTTATGGATTAGTAATTATGGTGCAGCAAAAAATTTACAGGTGCGATTAAAAGATAGTACTTGGGCCTCTTTCTCCATTCCATTTACACATACCGAAAATGCAGTAAGCCAAATAGTAATAGATGATGCCAATCAGTTATGGATTATTAGCCCCAAAGGCAATGGTGTTTTTTGTTATAACCATGGCAATAATTTGACAGCCACATCTGATGATAAATGGAAAAATTATTTAGCAGGATCTGGCAATGGCAACTTACCAAGCAATACCGTATTGAGTTTGGCAAAAGATAAAAATGGATCTATTTGGATAGGAACTAATAATGGGATTGGCATTATTCAATGTGCTAATGAAGCATTCTCTGGTAGTAGTTGCGAGGCAATCTTACCAATCGTACAACAAGATCGTTTTGCAGGGCTATTATTTCGTAATGAAATTGTTCAATGCATTGCGGTGGATGGCGCCAATAGAAAATGGGTGGGTACAAAAAATGGGGTTTGGTTAATTTCGCCAGATGGAGATAAAATCATTTACCAGTTTACAGAAAACAATAGCACCTTACTGGGTAATGATGTAAAAAGAATTGCCATTAATCCAATGAATGGGGAAGTATTTTTTGCCACCAATTATGGCATTTGTAGTTTTAGAAGCACGGCCACCGAGCCCTCAGAAACCAATAATAATATCTTGGTATTCCCCAATCCTGTGTTACCTAATTACAACGGAACGATTGCTATTAGAGGACTTAGTAATAATGCACTAGTTAAAATTGCTGAACTCAACGGACAACTCGTTTTTCAAACACGTGCACTTGGCGGTCAAGCCATTTGGGATGGCAAAAACTACCTAGGCAATAAGGTTGCTAGTGGCGTTTATTTAGTATTAGTAAGAGACGAATTAGGCCAAGAAAAAATGATGACCAAATTGGTTATTTTATCGGGCCGATAAACTAATCTTTATCAAGTGTTTTTGTTTGTTTGAAAAAAGCAGCCCGTTTTGGACCAGGAAATGGCGTATTCTCTCCTTTTAATCCATACCATAAAACGCGGTTGAATTCTAAATCTGGCACCGCATCTTCTTTGGCTAAATCAAATTTTTCTGAGCGTCGTTGCCATTCATTCATGGCAGTATTTTTTTCGTTTAAATCAACCAAATTATTTTTTGATACAAACCCTTTTGGTTGAACGGTACTTGAAAATGAACGCCACATAGGAGTTGCAGCAGCATCGTATTGACTCATTGGTGGAAGGCCCAGTATTAATTCCATGGTACGTAACATTGAGGCAGTTGAGTACATGGTATGATCAACAAAATTTCTTTTTACAAAACCACCAGCAACATAGGCTGTGCTACGATGCGCATCTACATGATCGGCACCATTTTGTGCGTCATCTTCTAAAATAAAAATAGCTGTTTCATTCCAAATGGGGCTCTTGCTTAAATATTCAACAAAAAGTCCAACAGCTAAATCATTATCTGCCACATGCGCATAAGGTGTAGGTCGGCCTTTTCTTAATCCTTCGGTATGGTCATTCCCAAATCTAACAGTATTAAATTGAGGCACTGCTCCTTTTGCTAATAAAGAATCAAAGTCTCTTTTCCATTGGCTAAAACGTGTGGTATCTGCAACTAGCCCTGTAAAGCCAGTAAAATAATTACACAAATGATTTTTTAAAACTGGAATATTCGGCTTGTAATTATCTGCAAACTCGCCATAAGTTCTATAACTCACGCCTGCTTTTTTACAATGGTCCCAAATAAATCCACCTTTATTATTGGCAACTAATCGATTCCCTTCGCCATCATAACTACCACCTCTTCCACCATAACTAACTACCCAATTCTTTTCTAAATAGTCGGTAGCATAAGCACCTGTAGTCCAGTTATGACCATCGGCACTAACTTCTCCGTTCACATAAAAATTATCTAACAATACAAATTCTTTTGCAAGGGCATGTTGGTTTGGCGTAACATTTTCGCCAAATAAAACCAAACTAGGATCTCCGTTTCCTTCTTTTATATCTCCTAGCACTTGGTCGTATGTTCTGTTTTCTTTAATAACGTAGAACACATATTTGATAGGACTTTTGTCGCCTACTTTTGATGGGATTGCATTACCAATTTCTCCTTCTGCATTCAATTCCTTTAGTTTGCTATAGGGTGTGTTTTGATACACCATTGCAGAATAAGCAGCCAATTGCACATCGGTTGGAGCGTCAATGATACTTAGGGTTCCTTTAAACAAACCGGCTATGTATTGCACTTCTTTAGGTTTAGCAATATCGCCTTGTTGGTAATTCACTTCTTGTTTTTTACCTACCGGATTAGGTCCATAAGGATTTGCCATGGAAGAAAATCCTTTGCCATTTGATACAAATATTTTTTTACCAATCACTTTCACATTGGTAGGATACCATCCTACTGGTATAAACCCTTTACTTTTACTTGCACCAGGAACACGTACATCAAAAACAGCTAAACAGTTATTATCGGCATTGGCAATGTACAATGTTTTTTCGTCGGCACTAAGCGCCAAACCATTGGTAGAAGAGCCATTCGGAGCATCAGGAAACAATGCGGCATTTAATACTTCAATAACTTTATTGGTTTTTAAATCAATTACAGAAACTGAATTGTCATTTGAATTGGCCACAAATGCCAAATTGCCTTTTTTATTCAAACAGATTTCGTTGGGATTATCGCCAACCGGAATTTCAACACTTATATTTTTTTTCTCCGTATCAAATACATACAATTTATCGCATCCCCAACAACTGATATACAATTGTTTTTTATCTGGCGATAAAACGCAGGCATATGCTTCTGCACCCAATGCATACTTTGTAAAGTTTTTAGTGACCATATCTACGATGTACAAAGAATTATTGTCTTTAGTAACTATGTACATAATTTTTTGTGCATCATCAATAGCAATACCTGTTGGCGAGATTTTATTGGGCCATTTTTTTCCTAGTACAATAGAATCTTTTAGAATTAATTTATTTTGCTCAATGGCATAATCATTAATCCAATTATCATTTCCTGCAGAAACATACAAATGTTTTTCATCGGCACTAAAAGTTAAACCATACCAACTTTTTGGAATCACTACACTATCTAATAATTTTTCAGAAACAGGATCAATCAATTGAATGCTTTGAACGCCTTGTCCGTTATTGGTTATGGCCATTAGTTTTTTTGAACGACTAACTGCAATGTTTAATGGAAGATCTCCTAGTGGTAAACTTCGCCCTACTGGAGATAAACTCCAACCCGTTGGAAGTGTTACTCGATTCGATTGGGCAAAAGACTTTTCGGTAAAACTTTGAACACCAATAAATACAACAACAATAAATAGTAACTTTTGCATTTGCTTATTTTTAAAATCTAGTACTTTATTTGAACAACAACTATTGAGATTTTTTAACCTCATAACTTCTTACCACTTTAAACTTCATCGATTCCCTTTCACCAGGAACCACACGGTATTGAATTTGTCTAATGGAACCAGAGGGAACCGACTGGGCGCTATCTATAGTTTGATATATAGGAAACTTGCGCATCAAACTACCTTCCACTAAATAAAATTCATCATACCCTTTATACCCAATTTTTAATTTTGGATCATCCATTATATCAGGAAAAACAACAGGCCGCATATCTATATTTCCACTCGACAAAATTCCAATTACATTTCCAAGAAGATTACCAACTCCTGTGTAGAGATAGATAACCATATCAGGAAACCCGTCATTATTTAAATCGTCTACTTCTGCTTTGGCTACCTTTCCCTTGACTTCAAAACTAATCTCTCTAGAACCAGATTCAAACCCAACCGGTGTTATGGTTATATTATTTTTTTCTACACTTTTATTGTTGCAATACAAACGATAGCCGGCCTTTCCCAATTTCATGGTGGTATCAACTTTTTTATATTGCGCAGAAGCTGAATATAAAAAACAGCTAGCTACTAATAGCGTTAAGATTGTTTTTTTTAAACCCATTTTACTAATTTTTATATACGCAGCAAGTTAGCATATTTTAAAAGCCGAATCTTATTTGCTTACATATTTCTACGGTACTGTCCGCCTACTTCATATAATGCGTGGGTAATTTGGCCTAGCGAACAATATTTAACCGTTTCCATCAATTCGGCAAAAAGGTTTCCGTTATTGATTGCCTCGTGTTTTAATTTTTCTAAAGCAGCGGCGGATTTGTAATCATGCAGTGTAAAAAAATCTTGCAAGTTGTTGATTTGCTGCAGCTTTTCTTGATCGGTAGCACGAATCACCTCTTGCGGCAAAATGGTTGGACTACCTTTTTTATTTAAGAAAGTGTTTACGCCAATAATGGGTAATTCACCTGTATGCTTTTGGGTTTCGTAATGCATACTTTCTTCTTGAATTTTATTGCGTTGATACATTCTTTCCATGGCACCTAAAACACCACCGCGTTCTGTAATTTTATCAAACTCAAGCAATACGGCTTCTTCTACCAAATCGGTTAATTCTTCCATTAAAAAACTTCCCTGGTTTGGATTTTCGTTATTGGCCGTTCCTAATTCGCGGTTAATAATTAATTGAATAGCCATTGCTCTGCGCACACTCTCTTCGGTTGGTGTAGTAATTGCTTCGTCGTATGCATTAGTATGCAAACTATTGCAGTTATCGTAAATGGCATACAGCGCTTGCAAGCTCGTTCTAATATCATTAAAATCTATTTCTTGCGCATGCAAACTTCTGCCGCTGGTTTGAATATGGTATTTTAATTTTTGCGAGCGATCATTGCCCTTGTATTTCCCCTTTATAGCTTTGGCCCAAATACGCCTTGCTACTCGGCCAATCACACTATATTCTGCATCCATTCCATTACTAAAAAAGAAAGAAAGATTGGGGGCAAAATCATCAATATGCATTCCCCGACTTAAGTAGTATTCAATATAAGTAAAGCCATTAGAAAGCGTAAATGCCAATTGGGTAATGGGGTTTGCACCAGCTTCTGCAATATGGTAGCCACTGATACTTACACTATAAAAATTTCTAATTTTTTGGTCGATAAAATACGCTTGTACATCACCCATTAATTTGAGTGCAAATTCGGTTGAAAAAATACATGTATTTTGGGCTTGGTCTTCTTTTAAAATATCGGCCTGAACCGTTCCTCGAACTTGTGCTAAAGCAGTTGCTTTTATTTGTTGGTATACTTCATTAGGCAATACTTCGCTGCCACTTAATCCTAATAATTGTAATCCTAAACCATTGTTGCCATTGGGTAAAGTTTTGGGCGATGAAGGGTTATTGTAAATTGGTTTCTTGTGGTGCTGAAATTTTTGTTGCATAATAGCATTTACAGTATCCCATAACCCATTTTCGGTAATATACTTTTCACATGCTTGATCAATGGCAGCATTCATAAAAAATGCTAGCACTATTGGCGCAGGACCATTAATAGTCATACTTACCGATGTTTTGGGATGACACAAATCAAAGCCACTATATAATTTTTTTGCGTCATCAACTGTTGCCACACTAACGCCGCTATTGCCTACTTTTCCATAAATATCTGGGCGTGCATTGGGGTCTTCGCCATACAATGTTACACTATCAAATGCAGTAGATAATCGAATTGCAGGCTGGTCTAATGAAACATAGTGAAATCGTTTATTGGTGCGTTCAGGGCTCCCCTCACCTGCAAACATTCTGGTAGGATCTTCTCCTTGTCTTTTTAATTCAAAAACGCCTGCTGTATATGGAAATTCTCCAGGTACATTTTCTTGTAATTGCCATTGTAAAATATCGCCCCAGTCTTTGTATTTTGGTAAGGCAATTTTTGGAATTTTACTGCCGCTTAAACTCAATGTTACCATTGGTTGTTTGATAATTTTTTCGCGTACTTGGTATTCAAAAAAATCGGCCGTGTATTTTTTAACAAGTTGCGGCCATTGCTCAATTAGTTGTTTGCATTCAACTGCTTGTTTGTTATCAAAATCATTTTGCAATGTGGTTAATCCTTGCAATGGATGCTCGTGATTATTTATAGCATGATTTTCTTTGAACGAATCAATGGTGCCAGCAATTTGATAGCGTTTAGACGCAATGTTTACTTGTGCTGCTACCCAAGCATCGTAGCTTCTATTTTGGTCGGCTATTTCAGACAAATAACGCACCCTTTTTGCTGGAATAATTTTAGACTGTGTGCTAGTTGATTCCGCTGTTTTAGAGGCTGTAAATAATGCATCGATCGGGCCAAAACTCACGCCGCAAATTTCTTTGATTGATAGTACTATTTGCGCAAATAAATCATTTACACCCTTGTCGTTAAACTGTGCTGCAATAGTTCCTATAATTGGCAATTCAGCATCTTTCGCTTGCCATGCATTGTGGTTTCGTTTGTATTGTTTGCGTACATCATGTAGCGCGTCTAAGGCACCTGCTTTATCGAATTTATTAATGCAAATGATGTTGGCATAATCCAACATATTTATTTTTTCTAATTGCGATGCTGCGCCAAATTCTGGCGTCATGATATATAAACTCAAATTGCAAAAATCTAAAATAGAAGCATCGCTTTGGCCTACTCCTGCAGACTCTAAAATGATGCAATCAAAATCTGCTGCCTTGCAAATATTTATGGCGTCTTGCATGTAAGCGCTGAGGGCAGTGTTATCATCTCTGGTAGCCATACTCCGCATATAGGCACGCGGGTGCGAAATGGCATTCATGCGAATTCGGTCTCCTAGTAAGGCGCCACCTGTTTTCTTTTTAGACGGATCTACAGAAATTACCGCAATTGTTTTATCGGTATACGCATGTAAAAATCGGCGAACCAGTTCATCGGTAACCGAACTTTTTCCTGCGCCACCAGTACCTGTTATACCTAATACAGGAATTGTTTTTTTGTTTACATTTTCGGCAACAGAAAATGCCATTCCATTTTCGGCATTAGTAATTTGACGCGCAATTTTTCTAATATCTTTTACTTCGCCAAGCGTCATTGGATTGGGATACTCCGACGTTGTAGGCAAGGCAAAATCGCATTGTTGAATAACATCTTCAATCATGCCTTCTAAGCCCATATGGCGACCATCATCTGGACTATAAATTTTACTAATGCCATAGTCTTGTAATATTTGAATTTCTTCGGGTAAAATTGTTCCGCCTCCTCCCCCAAATATTTTTATATGCCCACAGCCATTTTGAACAAGCAAATCTTTCATGTATTTAAAAAACTCAATATGCCCTCCTTGATATGAAGTGATGGCAATTCCTTGCACATCTTCTTCAATAGCACATTCCACAATTTCTAAAACGCTCCTATTATGCCCAAGATGAATAATTTCAGCCCCCTTCGACTGCAAAATTCTTCGCATAATGTTAATAGCCGCATCATGCCCATCAAACAAGCTAGTTGCGGTAACAATTCTAATTTTATGCGATAGTTGTAAAGCCATGATACGCAGAAGTTGTATAGCAAAATTACTATATTGACTTCAAAGTTAACAGATGTTAGTTTTTGGGGGTTGAATTAGTTTCAAAATCTTTTTTGAATGCAATTGGGCTATACACCAATATGATTATTTTTAAGCCTTAATTACCCAACATGCCATTTGAAATTCAAGTTGATGCTTCGCAAGAATATCCGATTATTTTATTAAAAGATACCCTTACTAATTGCCAAGCGACCATCTATAGTTTTGGTGGAATATTAAACGCATTCTCATTGCCTGTAAATGGTATTAGTCAAAATATTATTGCAGGATTTGAATCAGTAGCTGATGCAAAATTGCAAATTACCAATGGATTTAAAAGCGCCAAACTCGCGCCTTTTGTTTGTAGGCTTTGGGAAGGCAAATACAGTTTCAACAACCAATCATATCAAATTGAAAAGTTTTATATGGGCAACCACGCTATTCATGGAATTGTTTATGATGCGGTGTATGCCATCAAATCAACAGAAACCAATGCAGATAGTGCTTCTGTGGTATTAGCATATAACTATGCTCGAACTGATAAAGGATATCCTTTTTCTTTTATATTAACAATAGAATGGACATTAACCACCGGCAATAAATTATCAGTTACTAGTACGGTAACAAATACAAACGATTGTTCCATTCCTTTTTCGGATGGATGGCACCCCTATTTTAATTTAGGCAACTCCGTAAACAATTACTGGTTGCAATTTGATAGCAACCAACAATTGGAATTCAACGCCGATCTTTTACCAACTGGTCATTTTATTACCGACAATCGATTTACAGAAGGCACACTACTAAAAGGCATCAACCTCGACAATTGTTTTGTTTTAAATAAAGCATTAGCCAATCCTCAATGTACGCTGAGCAATGAAACCCTGCAATTGCGCATTGAACCAGATGCGCGTTATCCGTATTTACAGATTTATATTCCAGATAATCGCCAAAGCATTGCTATTGAAAACCTGAGTGCTGCTCCGGATGCATTTAATAATAAAATAGGGCTCCTTGAATTGGAACCCTATCAACAAAATCAGTTTAGTACTAGCTATACTATAACACTGAAATAAATCTTATAATTTTTCTACGGCTATCATACTAATTTCTACGTTTACACTTCGCGGTAATCCTTTCACAGCAACGGTTTCACGCGCAGGAAAGTCTCCAGAAAAATAGGTATTATACACTGCATTTACTTCTGCAAACAACGACATATCACTTAAAAAAATAGTCGTTTTTACTACATGCTCAAAACTTATTTTGGCTTCATCTAACAAGGCTTGAATGTTTTTCATTACTTGGTGCGTTTCGGCCGCTATACTACTCAATTCAAGTTCTCCAGTTGCTGGAATAAAAGCAACTTGTCCACTTAAAAAAACGAGTCCATTGGCACGAACAGCTTGGCTATATGGGCCAATTGGAGCAGGGGCATTATTGGTGTTGATGATTTGTTTGGGCATAAGATGTATTTAATATCCAGCAAATTGCTGCATTTCCATCAACCTGCCAACCTAAATTTGCAGATTATCCTTTATTACTTAATAGTTTTAGGATACAGAAACATTCATAACAATGCCTTTATTACTAAATATTGATACTGCTACTGAACATGCCAGCGTTTGCCTGAGTAACGAATCTGGCGTATTGCTACTGAAAGAAAGCCAGGATCAAAAAAACCATGGCGCTTTTTTACAGCCAGCTATCCAACAAATATTATTAGAAACAGGTATTGACTTACAAGCAGTTGACGCTATATCCGTAACTGAAGGACCAGGTAGTTATACTGGATTGCGTGTAGGATTGGCCTCAGCAAAAGGTTTGTGTTATGCTTTACAAAAACCCTTGATAGCCATTAACACTTTAAAGGTTATGGCATTGGCTGCCATAAACCAAGAGCCTTATTCTTCAAACACCCTTTTTTGCCCAATGATTGATGCAAGACGAATGGAAGTTTTTACAGCAATGTATGATATGCACTTACATCAAATAGAAGCGCCAAATGCCAAAATACTCGACAGCACTAGTTTTGAGACCATCATTAGTCAACAACCAATGGTATTTAGCGGCAGCGGTTCTATTAAAATGCAAGCCATTTTAAGCAATTCGAATGCCTTTTTCAGTTCGGTGCAACATACCGCGGCCCATTTATCAATTTTGGCACACCAATCTTTTAAAGAAGCAAATTTTGTAGATCTAGCCTATTTTGAGCCGTTTTACTTAAAAGCTTTTTACAGTCCGGCAGCAAAAAAGTAGGTAATACAAGTTGTTATATTGTTTAAATTTATTATCTTTAATCTCCACTATATCCCAACAGGATAGATTGGATTGATCTTATTTTGTTCAAACTAAAAATGCTCCCCCCCATGAGTCAAATATTACAATCAGTTGTTCTTAATGTTGAGAAAGAGCCCGTAAAGGTTGATTTTATTCATACCAAAAAAGCGGCGCTTATCCTACGTTCTATTAATCACAAACTACGTCAGCAGATAATGAAACTGTTAGACGAGCATGTGAAAATGACTGTTACAGAAATTTATGTAAAGCTTCGTTTAGAGCAATCGGTTGCATCGCAACATTTGGCTATTTTACGCAGAGCGGGTATTGTTGCCACTTCTAGAGACGGAAAGTTCATATATTATTCTGTTAACTATGCTCGATTAGCTGAAGTAGTATCTTTTGTAGAAACGCTAGTGGGATAAATATTGCGTTTTTATTTCTTTACTGACTTTATGGCCAATATTGCTTTTGGCTTGAACCTTGCTATTAACTTTGCCTAAATTTCTACAAGATGTTTATAGAGCAATTATATACAGGCTGTTTAAGCGAAGCTGCATATTATATTGAAAGTAATGGCGAGGCTGCTGTTATTGACCCTTTGCGTGATATTGAAGAATACTTACATTTGGCACAAGCGCGAAATGCCAAAATCAAATATATTTTTGAAACCCATTTTCATGCCGATTTTGTTAGTGGTCATTTAGACTTAGCCACAGCAACTGGTGCAACCATTATTTACGGCCCTGGCACAGAAAGCCTTTTGCCTGTAAAAGTGGCAACAGATGGCGAACTGTTTAAAATTGGCAATTTATCCATTGAGGTTTTACACACTCCCGGACATACCATAGAAAGCAGTTGCTACTTATTAAAAAATGAGCAAGGAAAAAACCATGCAGTTTTTACTGGAGATACTTTGTTTGTAGGCGATGTGGGCAGACCCGACCTTGCGCAAAAAGCCAGTGTAATTTCTATGGATGATTTAGCAGGTATGCTTTTTGATAGTTTACAAAATAAAATTATTCCTTTAGCTGATGATGTAATTGTCTATCCAGGACATGGCGCAGGCAGTAGTTGCGGTAAGAATTTAGGCAGTGAAACTTTTAGTACCATTGGCGAGCAAAAGCAAGGCAATTATGCTTTACAGCAAACCAATAAAGCAGATTTTATAAAAGCCGTAACGGAAGGGCTCACTGCACCTCCAAGTTATTTTCCTATCAATGTAAAAATTAATAAAGAAGGATACGAAAATATCAACACCGTTATTGAAAGAGGAATGAAGGCATTATCAGTGGCTGCATTCAAAGAAAAATCTAAAAATGATGGGGTTATTATTTTAGATACCCGCATTTCAAAAGTATTTACCGAAGGATATGTTCCAGGCTCAATTTTTATTGGTTTAGAAGGTCGATTTGCAGAATGGGCTGGCGTTATTTTGCCATTCGATAAAACATTTTTGCTAGTAACTGAAAAAGGAAAAGAGAAAGAATCAATTATTCGTTTAGCAAGGGTTGGCTTTGAAAAATTTGACGGTTATTTAGATGGAAGTTATGAAGCCTGGCTAGCTGCTGGCGAAAAAATAGACATGATTATTGATGTGGAGGCCGATGAATTAGCCATGGATATTCCATTCGATCCAAATATTGTTATTGTTGATGTTAGAAAGGAAACTGAATTTGATGAAAGCCATGTAAAAGATGCTATCAATATACCATTAGCAGATTTAGTTGACCCAGCAAGTATGGTTAATTTAGACGACCACCACAATGTATATGTACACTGCGCAGGTGGGTATAGAAGTGTAATTGCTTTGTCGTTATTAAAAATACAAGGCCTTCATAACCTTAGAAATGTAATTGGTGGATATGCAATGATTAAAGAATTGGGCGATAAAATTGAAACAGAAAAAACTACAGTAGCACAGGATTAATTCGGTGTTTGCTTTACCAAAAGTGTCCCAAACTTTTCTTCGTTAAAATCGAACTTCCAACGGCGATGACTCCATAAATAATTGGCTGGCTCTTTGCGCACAGCTTGTTCTACATATTGCGCAAAAATCTGTGTAAGCTGTCCGTTTTCAAATGCGTTGGGATCTAAGGTAATAAGCGTTAATTGTGCATGATAATAGCCCCTTTTTATTTTATAAAAATGGGCAAATACCATGGCAGTATTGTTCATTTTTGCGCCTTTTTCAGGACCCACTACAAAGGGCGTCAATCGATTAAAAAAGCTTACCCAGTGTGCTTTTTCAGGATTTGGTGGATTTTGATCTGCTGCTAAACCCAACACGTATCTATCTTTTACATACGCATGAAAATTGTTTTTAAAATCAGATGCGGGAATTAAAATAGTGCCATTCTTGGCACGCATATTATAAATAACTTTACTGATGATTTTATTGGTTAGGGGTTGATACACACCAACAAATGGAAACTTACACATTTTTGCAATCCCCAAATTAATAAACTCCCAATTAAAAAAATGACCGCATACCACTTGCACATTTAAATCGGTTGCATACAAATCATTTAATACCTCAATATTGCAGGTAAATCTTTTTGCTAATTCCTCATTAGAAATTGAAATCATTTTAATAGTTTCTAATAAGGTATCAATAAAGTTGTGGTAAAAGTCTTTGCCTATTTTAATTCTTTCGGCTGGGGTTTTTTCGGGAAAAGCAATGGCTAAATTTTGAAGTACGATGTTTTTTCTATACCCAAAAATATAATAAACCAATCCATACAAACCATCGGCAATGAAATAGAGTAAACGCCAAGGAATCAGCGATAACAAATAAAAAAAAGCATACGCTATATAGTACATACTTACAGAATAATATTTTGCAAAATATCGGTTTTATTTTGATGGTCGGTATTATAATGTAAGCCCCTACTCTCTTTTCTAAATTGCGCCCCTTTTACAATTAAATAACCTACGGTAATTAAGTTTCGTAATTCCGATAATTGGGGTGATACTTTAGAGGAGCGATAGAGTTCTTCTGTTTCTGTAAAAAGTAAGTCTAATCTTTTCATAGCCCTTTCTAGTCGCTTATCTGATCGAACAATTCCTACATAATCACTCATAATTTGGGTGAGTTCTTTTTGACTTTGGGTTATTAAAATCATTTCGTGCGGATCACTCGTACCAGTTGTTTGCCATGCTGGAATGCCTTGTTCGAAATTAATATTGGCTACTTGTTTATTACTATCTAAAAAACTTCGGTGGGCAAATACCATGGCTTCTAATAAACTATTACTAGCTAAGCGATTTGATCCATGTAAACCAGTACTGGCACATTCGCCACAAGCATATAAATATTTAATAGACGTTCTGCCCCATTCGTCTGTTTTAATACCGCCACAACTATAATGCGCAGCTGGTGCAACTGGTATCATGTGTTGCATTACATCAATACCTATACTTAAACACTTTTCATAAATATTTGGAAAATGGTGCACGAACTTTTCCAGATTCATATGTCTGCAATCTAGATACACATGTTCTGTTCCGGTGCGCTTCATTTCATTATCAATTGCGCGTGCAACAATATCTCTAGGTGCTAAATCTTTTCGCTCATCATAACGTTGCATAAATGCTTCACCCGTTTTATTTCTTAAAATTCCTCCGTCACCCCTAACTGCTTCTGTAATTAAAAAAGATGGAGACACGCCTGGTTCAAATAATGCGGTTGGATGAAACTGGATAAATTCCATGTTTTCTATTTTTCCTTTTGCGCGATAAACCATAGCAATACCATCGCCTGTAGCAATGGTAGGATTGGTGGTAGTTCGATATGCTTGACCACATCCACCAGATGCTAATACTGTTATTTTAGATAAAATAGTTTCAATTTGATTGGTATGTCTATTCAACACATACACACCATAACAAGCAATATCTAAAGTAGATTTGGTAACCAAAAATCCAAGATGGTGTTGGGTGATAATATCAATTACAAAACAATGATTCAATAATTGAATATTGTTTAGTGCCGCTAAGGCCGATAGTAGCGCCCTTTCCATTTCTTGACCAGTTACATCTTTGTGGTGAAGGATTCTGTTTTCACTATGTCCGCCTTCTTTGCCCAAACTATAATCGCCAGATGCGTCTTTGTCAAAACTAGCACCGTATGCAATAATTTCTTTGATTCTTTCAGGACCTTCTTTTACTACAATTTCAACAATTGATTCATTACACAATCCATCGCCAGCTATTAAAGTGTCTTCTATATGTTTGTTGTAACTGTCTTTGTTTTCATCCCAAACGCCTGCTATTCCACCTTGTGCATACTTTGTGTTGGTTTCGTCGGTAGCTGTTTTAGTAATAATCGTAATGGTTTTATTAGGATGTAACTCGGCCATTTTAAGCGCATAAGTTAAGCCCGCAATACCCGAACCTATAACAAGAAAGTCTGTTTCCATATGCATTCCCAATAGGGTCAATTAATTTGATGAGTAAACATTATGCTGGCTCAATCCAAGCCTCACTTTCTTTGAGCAACTGAATTAATTCGGCAACAGCAATACTGCTGTCAATATTTTTTTTCACAACCTCTTTTCCTCTATACAAAGTAATTTTTCCAACGCCAGATCCTACATATCCAAAATCGGCATCCGCCATTTCGCCAGGACCATTTACAATGCATCCCATTATGGCAATTTTAACGCCTTTTAAATGATTGGTTACACTTCTAATTTTAGCCGTTGTTTCTTGCAAATCAAATAGTGTTCTACCACAACTTGGGCAAGAAATATATTCTGTTTTAGAGATCCTTGTTCGGGTTGCTTGTAAAATAGTAAATGCAGTATTGTTAATGAATTGCTCAATGTTTTGGTTGTTTAAATAATTTCTACCCGACGCATTGTTAACTACAGAATTTACATACGAGTTGTGGGTCATACCCAAACAAATGCCATCGCCAAATCCGTCTAATAATAATGCGCCTGTTTCTGTTGCAAAATGAATCAAATGCTCGTCTGCAGTTTGCCAATTACTATCTGTTGTAAGTACCACTGGATTTTTTATATCGCGCAAATTCAATTCCATAAACATACGCCTAACAGCAGGCATGGCATGTTGGTTTTTACTACTCAAACAAAAAACCACATTGGGTTGATTGGCTATTTCTGTTAAATGCGTGTAATCGTTTATTGGTGTTGCATCTGAATAACAATCTATCATTACAAAATTTAAAGAAGGATGTTGTTCGGTTGCTGCTAAAAAACCTGCTGCATCATAAATAGGAAAATAAAGACTCGTGTCATTGGCTAATACAGCAGCAGCAGGATAAGCAATAATTTTTAAGGTGCCGGGTAATGCAAAGTTTATTAACTGATGTCCTGTAAAAATATAATCAGCTGCTGCATCACTAATATTCCATTTGTCGGTATCTGCATCGTATTTATATCCTACACTTAATAAATCTGCGGGTGTTATTGCAGACAGTTTACTTAGGTCTGCAATGACCACTGGTACTTGTTTGGCGCCAATATTTTCTACTGCAAAACTTTTGCGACGGCTATATTGAAAAGGATCGAAATTGATTTTTTCTATCGATGGAATGGTATTGATTTTATTTAATGGAATTGAATAACGTTTTACTAAATCTCTACAAACAGGAATTTCAAATTCTGGATCTTCGGTTAAACTTACACGAACTGTATCACCAATACCATCTTCTAATAAAGTGCCAATACCAGCAGCACTTTTAACACGACCATCTTCTCCATCTCCTGCTTCTGTAACACCCAAATGCAATGGATAGGCTTCGCCAAATTCTGCATCCATTTGTTGAATGAGTAATCGATAGGCCTGCACCATCACTTGCGGATTACTGGATTTCATACTCAATACAATATTGTGAAAACTTTCGTATCGAGCAATGCGTAAAAACTCCATGGCACTTTCCACCATACCAATTGGCGTGTCTCCAAACCTGCTCATGATTCTATCGCTAAGTGATCCGTGGTTGGTACCTATGCGCATGGCCGTTCCATGTTCTTTACAAATTTTTACCAAGGGCGAAAAGCGTTCATGAATACGCTCTATTTCTTCTTGGTATTCTAGTTCGGTATAATCAATTTGTTCAAACTTTTTTTTGTCGACATAATTACCTGGATTCACCCTTACTTTTTCCACAATTCTTGCAGCAATCTCTGCTGCATTTGGCGTAAAATGTATATCTGCAATTAGCGGAGTAGTATACCCTCTTTTGCGCAATTCGTTTTTGATATTTAATAAATTCTCTGCTTCATTTTTACTAGGTGCGGTAATTCTAATGAGTTCGGCCCCTGCTTCAATACAACGAATGCTTTGTTCTACGGTAGCCAATGTATTCATGGTATCGGTAGTGGTCATTGTTTGTAGGCGTATAGGATTTAAATTTCCTAGTTTAAGATCACCAATAGACACTTCTCTTGTGACTAGTCTAGTTATTTGTGTGAGCGAATTACAATACAATTGCATAGTTGATAAATATGTTATAAATCTAACAGTAAATTGGCAGAATGGTTCTACCCATACTTATAGCTTGTTATCTTTTCCCTTCTAAAAAACCTTGTTGTTGTAAAATAGCTTTGAGCATAGTTAATCGAAGGCTGCTAATATCTTTATCAGGCGCCGATTCAATATTTAAAACAAAAAAGTATGGGTGACGGTTTTCTTCAATCCAACCCACCATCCAACCAATATTATTGCCATTTTCTTTATTACCTAACCCAGATTTATATGCCAGTTTGTAATTGGCATTTTGTTCACCCACCATGATTTTTCTAACAATATCTTGGGTACGCTTTTGAAAAGGCAATTGGTTAAAATAGAGTTTTTTTACTACTCCCATTTGTTCGTCGGCGGTAATTTTTAAAGAATTGTCTAGCCAAAATAAGTCTACACTAGTTCCCAAATTTTTATTACCATATTTAATACTATCTACCCAAAATTTCATGGTGTCTTTACCAATTCTACGAGCAACTTCTTGAAAATAGGGCACCGCAGACACGTTAAAAGCTTCTTCCATTGTTAGGTCTTTATTCCATGCTATATTACTGCGCACTTGACCATCCCATTTAATAACCATTTTTTCATTCACTATTCTACCTGTTTCAATACCAATTAAACTATTAATAATTTTAAAAGTAGACGCTGGAGAATATGCTGAATCTCTGTAGCATGCAAGATTATGAATTGTAAACTGACCAGTTCCATTATCGTAAAGGGCAAAACTTCCTGTTACTTTACTCGAATCAAAGATGGCTGCTATTTGTTTGTCGATGGTTACATTATTAGGCGAACAAGCTCCTAATAGGGCTATTAAAAAAATACTAGATAAATACTTCAATGTTGTTTGTTTTTTCAATGCTTTCAATTTGTAATAAATATTCAAAACGATTCTTTGTAATAATATTATTTATTTAATCACGCCTAATTGCTTTCCTACTTTGGTAAATGCAGCAATCGCTTTGTTTAAATGTGCTTGTGTATGTGCGGCACTTAACTGTACTCGAATTCTTGCCAACCCTTTTGCAACAACCGGAAAGAAAAATCCTATTACATAAATACCTTCGTTTAATAATGCTGCAGCAAATGCTTGTGCAACTGTTGCTTCGTACAACATGATTGGCACAATTGGATGGTCGCCTGGTTTAATATCAAAACCTGCTTCGGTCATTTTAGTGCGGAAATATTCGGTATTAAATGCAAGCTTGTCACGCAATTCGGTGGTTTCGGTTAGCATGTCTAATACGGCAATAGAAGCACCTACAATACTTGGTGCCACTGTATTTGAGAACAAATACGGCCTGCTTCTTTGACGCAATAATTCAATGACTTCTTTTTTACCAGAAGTAAATCCACCGCTTGCGCCACCCAATGCTTTGCCTAATGTACCGGTAATAATATCAATCCTTCCCATCACTCCACGATACTCATGTGTGCCTCTTCCGGTTTTACCTAAAAACCCTGAAGAATGACATTCATCAATCATTACTATTGCGTTGTATTTATCGGCTAAATCACAAATCGTATCTAATTTGGCAATGGTTCCATCCATACTAAAAGATCCGTCTGTAACAATTATACGGCTTCTACATTTTGCAGCTGCTTGTAATTGTAATTCTAAATCGTCCATATTATTGTGCTCATATCTAAAACGCTGTGCCTTACACAAACGAACACCATCTATAATTGACGCGTGATTTAATGCATCGCTAATAATAGCATCTTCTTCGTTAAACAAAGGTTCAAAAACGCCACCATTTGCATCAAATGCAGCAGCGTATAAAATGGTATCTTCTGTTCCTAAAAATTGGGCGATTTTTTCTTCGAGTTCTTTATGGATGTCTTGGGTGCCACAAATAAAACGCACACTACTCATGCCATATCCATGTGTTTCAATGGCTTTATGTGCCGCTTCAATTACTTTTGGATGCGAAGAAAGTCCTAAGTAATTATTGGCACAAAAATTTAAAACCGTGTTACCATTTACAACTATTTCTGGGCCTTGCTCACTGGTAATAATACGCTCTTTTTTAAATAGTCCTGCAGCTTCAATGGCTGATAATTCTGCTTGAATTCGGTCTGAAAATGCTTGGTTCATGAGAATGTTTTTGGAATGCCAAAGTTAAGGGACTTATCATAGCGGGAATATATAAAATAGTAGCGCATTTTGGCTATTAAAAAATAAATATTTAGAATTAGAAATATTGTACTTGATATCTTTGGCAAATGCGAATGATTTGGCTATGCTTTTCTATCATATTAATACTTACCGCTTGTAAAAAAAATGAGGCAGTTATCACTGTGCCAGTTGCCCCCATCGTTCAAACGCCGCCTGTTTTAAACCCTAATTTTATAAGGGCCGTTGACCTTTCTTTTACACCTGAAATTATTGGTGCCGGAACCCAGTTTAAAGACAATAACCAGTTGAAAGAGCTAACGCAAATTTTCAAAGACAAAGGCATTAATACTGTTCGTTTACGTATTTGGCATTCGCCTGTAGATGCCCATTCTAGTTTGTTAGAAGTTGTTGACTTTGCCAAACAGCTTAGTACCAAAGGTTTTGGCATATGGCTTGATTTTCATTATTCCGATACCTGGGCAGATCCTTCTAAACAAACCAAACCAGCAGCTTGGAAAAACGCAACAGGCACTATATTAAAAGATAGTATTTACCAATATACTAGCAAAGCATTATTGGCATTTAAAACTGCTGGGGTATCCATTAAAATAGTACAAGTAGGTAATGAAACCAATGGTGGTTTTTTATGGAATGATGGTAGAGTAGGTGGAACTTACGACGTGAATTGGAGTAATTATGCCCTACTATTAAAAGAAGGACTGCGCGCTGTAAAAGATGCCGATAATGCAACTAAAACAATGATTCATTATGCTGGGGTAGATGGTGCTGATGCCTATTATAACACAGTGTTACAACAAGGTATTAGCTTTGATTATATTGGCCTTTCTTATTATATGATTTGGCACGGAAAAAGTTTAGATAACATAGCAACACAACTCAATACTTTAAGCACGCATTTTCAAAAACCCATTCTTATTGCAGAAACAGCCTATCCTTTTTCATTAGCTTGGAACGACTATACCAATAATATTGTAGGATTAAGCAGCCAACTAATTACCGGTTATGATGCCACTATTGACGGACAAAATGCTTATACAAAAGCCTTAATTGATTTAATGAAAAAATTACCACAACAAACTGGCATGGGTATTTGTTGGTGGGCGCCTGAATGGGTAAGTTTTAGAGGTCCTATCGCTGCCAATGGATCAAGCTGGGAGAACCTTACGCTATTTGATTTTACCAATAATGCATTGCCGGCACTTGCTAGTTTAGGCACCTATCAATAATTTAATTCAAGCATTTAACGGTTAAGGATTAGGCCGCTATTTACCGATTATCCAAAATATTAACCTAAAATTGATGGACTTAGATGGTTAGTATGTTCTAAGTGTTTAGATTTGAAATTCAAAAACCATTATGATGAAGCAATTATTGTTTTCCTTAAGTTTATTATTTACATGTATTGTAGCTTTTGCGCAACAAAAAGAAGGCACCGTTGTGTTTGAACGTAAAGTGAATTTGTATAAGATGATTCCGAACGAACAAATGCGCTCTATGATGCCAGAATTTAGAACCACTAAGCATATTTTATTATTTAGTGATAGCATTTCTGTATTTAAATTGGTGCCAGAAGACGAAGCGCCAGACCCATTTGATGGACAAGGCGGCGGCGGCATCATGCGAATGATATCGCGCTTTGGTGGAGTAGATGGCGGCGATTTGTACAAAAATTTTGGACAAACCAAGGCAATACAAACCCAAGAGTTGGGTGGAAAAACTTTTTTAATAGTAGATACCATCAAGCCACAACCTTGGAAATTGAGTATGGAAACCAAACAAATTTTGGGATACAATTGTCACAAAGCAACACGCAAAATGCCTGCACCTATGAGGGTAATG
>Ga0214919_10001039_pt1 | contig 46844 bp, 49 predicted proteins | sample LL1503_MetaG_FD_177994 | JGI IMG/M metagenome (GOLD analysis project Ga0214919, IMG submission 177994) | Freshwater microbial communities from Lake Lanier, Atlanta, Georgia, United States - LL-1503 | ecosystem: Environmental > Aquatic > Freshwater > Lake | place: USA: Georgia | collected... | reverse complement strand
TACTGTCTTGCAGTATATTTCAATTTTAGAAACTAATGATTACGTTAAACATCTCCTTTATAGAAGTTGTCCCCATAATATCATTCATTAATTTCACCAATTGTTCTTTATCATCTTTATCCTGTATCCACTTACTTATTAACTCATATGTCATTGATATCTCATCTCTCGCACTTTCATATAAGATATCATTATCATCTTCTACATTAAATATTGACCCTCTTTGAAAATCAAGCCATATTACTTCATTACCAAATGTATTTATAGTTTCTGTTAAATTTCCTATTCTATAAACTATATCTTTCGGTATTCCAACATCAAGTAAAATATTCCCTCTATTAACATCGCCATGTGATAATTTATTATTTATATGTATTTCCATGAGAGACAATCCAACTTGTTTAATAATTGAACGAAGCATTTCATCTGAATAAGCATCTAATTCTAAAAACTTAGATAAGTCATTATTAATAAATTCCATTATAATCATATGATAAGATGTCCCATCCTCTTCACATAAAGAGGCTGGTTTTGTCAGCGGATTCATCCATATTATATCATTAAATAGACATTTAAAATCGCATATGTGTGTAATGATATTATTTTGACCCCTAAGCCGTTTAGTAATCTCTAATTCGCGATTTAAAAGCATACCAGGCGATTGTAGCTTAACGATTAACTCCTTCTCCCCCAATTGTGCCAGTGCTACATGGACAAAATCATCCGAATCAGCTTGTGTTTTGAATGAATGTACACCTAGGAGTTTCGCATGTGCATCTTTTGGATTACATACTAGTTTAAATGTATTCATATGTGGTATGCGACCACTTCCACGCATTTTTGGCATATATCGTAAATATACAGATCTTTTTACTTTACAAGTTTGTCGTTTTCTCATTCTAGTAACCGTAGTTATTTCTTAAGACATTAAACGCATATAAATTATGCTTAAACAGAATTATAGTCAAAAGATAGATGTCAACAGGTGATGCGTTTTTTAAGATACGTCCCACGAAGCGGAGTAATCCAGAGGCGAGAACGACCCTCGATACTGTCCACCAAGTCCAACTTGGTGCTATGATTGACCGTGAGAAGCAGGTTGGCGAGCTGGAAGAGAATCTCAACACGCTGGAAACCAGTCTCTCGGCAGTGACCGATGACGTGCAGTATGAAGTGGTGGAGCAGCAAATTAAGGTCCTCCAGAAGGAGATTCAGAAGCGGCGCGGCGGCAACGAGGTCTACGACTATTTTCTAAATGCCGGTGAACTTTTGTATCAATATTACGACGTCCAAGAGAGAATTAACAATGGTGCAGAGGGTGTTCTCAAGAGTTCAACCTACCGAGTAAAACCGGGCGACATTCTGAGTTCTCTCCAGTCGGCCGGCGACCCTGTTCTTCCTAACCAGCCAGTTGGTGAGCGCCTCCGCCGCGATAAAATCCTGGAGACCTATCTCCAGAAGGTGGATCCTGAACACGCGCGCGGCGGCTCGGAGGTGCTGAATGACCCCTATGGAGAGTGCGAGGATTGCCAGACCGAGATGATCTTCAGCCAGAATGAGGCGCTGTTTACCTGCCCTAAATGCGGATATCAGGAGTTTGTCCTGATTGACTCAGACAAGCCGAGCTACAAGGACCCGCCGCGCGAAGTCTCCTATTATGCATACAAGCGCATCAACCATTTCAACGAGTGGCTCGCGCAATTCCAGGCAAAGGAGAGCACTGAGATTCCGTCGACAGTCTATGACGAAATTGTAGAAGAGCTCAAGAAGGAGCGCATCTCGGATTATAGCAGCCTGAAGCCTAGCAAGATTAAGGAAATCCTGCGGAAGCTGCATTACAATAAGTATTATGAGCACGTGCCACACATCCTGAACCGGCTCAATGGAGAAAATGCACCCGTCATGTCGCGTGAAATCGAAGAGAAGTTGCGCTTCATGTTCAAGGAGATTCAGCCGTCTTTCCAGGCCCATTGCCCAAAGGGTCGTAGCAACTTCCTCTCGTATTCCTATGTTCTGTATAAGTTCTGTGAGTTATTAGAGCTGGACGAGTATTTACCCTGCTTTCCTTTACTGAAAAATAGGGACAAACTGTATGTCCAGGATAAGATTTGGAAGCTGATTTGCCAGGATTTGGCGTGGCAGTATATTCGGTCAATCTAAATTGTTACATTTGCACCCTTCACAATAGTTGGTGAAATGGTATTAGGATTCAGAGGCTGTGTATCCTCTGCCTCAACAAGCGGAATTCCGTCAAGCGCCGTCTCAATCCTCTTCATAGCTTCCTTGATACGCATCATCTGTTTCTCACAGTCCTCATACTTTCCACAATAGAGAATCTGCGTCTTCTGAGTGTGATAATAAAGACAGAGGCGCGGTGATCCAAAACACGTAGTTGTCATACTTACATTTGCGAGACTGGGAACATGAATCACAGTCTCGGAAATCCGAAGGAAACGGGACATTTATCTATGCGTTTGGATGAAAAAAAACCAACTTCAAATTTAAACCTTCTTTGGCAGAGACTTCTTGACCATCGCGCGCACGTCGTCCGAAATAGACGCGACAACAGAGGCTGCAATACCCCTCTCAAGGTTTTGGAAACCCTCAACAGGTGTAATCTTGTTCGCAGTCAGCTCGGCGCGAACAAGAGCCTTGATGTCATTTGCAAGACGCCCCTTCACAATGTCAACAACCTTATCCTGGTTCGCGCATGTGGAAGCACCTGAGGCGGTCATCACAGGCATGTCAGTGTTTAGTTGGTCCGTCTTGAAATTCGGGTCGGCCGCATTAAACTTGGGCTGTGTAGAGGCTGTGCACTTATCAGCATTAACCGCATAGTTTTTATCTGAGCATGCCTTTCCAAGAGGTAGACCGAAGCGGTCGGACATGACGCATTTGCCAATGTCAGTGCACCAACCACACTTGTTGTTATCTACACACGTGCCGCATGCGGTAAGCTCGGCACAGGAGAGGCACTTCCCTGTCGTCTTATTCCAGTTGCAGTCCGCCGTATTATCGCATGCCGTATCAACCTTGATAGCTGTGCAGACGTTCGTATCCTCAAAACCCTCTAGGCGCAGACCGCCATTTATGGCGATGAGGCAGGCAAAGAGGAGGAGAGCTATTCCTAGAAGAATCGGGCCAACCATTCTATTAAGAACCATATAGATATTTAAAATATTGTTGAATAGGCGTTGGAATCGTACGAGGACACTTCTCCATAAAAACTACGTAATCCGAATCGGAACACTCTCTCTTACTCGGAAACCCCATACGATCTGAGTTAACACATTTATTCCCATCTAAGCACCAGCCGCAACTGTTATTATTTACACATGCTTCACATGTACGTAAAGTAGAACAGCCAACACACTTCTTTGACGCGTTGTTCCAAGTGCAGGCCGCGTTTACACATGTCTCCTTCGTCTGTAAACTCGCACACTCGTTTTCAGTAAATCCTTCAAAACGAACTCTATTTGTAATCATCAAACAAGCAAATAAGAGTATACATATTCCCAGAAGAGCTGTGCTGACCATTCTAATAAGAACCTGTCATTCTTATGAGGTCTCGTTTGACAATTTGAGGGTATATATATTTGAAATAGTATGCATCCTCTTCTGTCGGAACATGACTTGTTCGTAACTGGACCATCGTTCCAGGCGAGGTTGCGCCGAAGAATCCTTCTGTAGTCCTGGTAAGCACAAGCGCAATAAATAAGAGGACGAGCGCAACTATGACTATCTTCATCTGGATTTTATAGATATATTATTACATATCTATAAAAAACACATTGAGAATTTATATGTTAGTGGACTAAATTAAGAAAGATTATACCGCACCGCACCGCTTACGCCTACGCACGCACCGCTTACGCCTACATCTACGCACGCATCGGGAATCCAACGAGGTTGGCGCCGATACCGAAGCCGGCGCCCTGGCGAGCCGTAACGCCGATGCTCGGGCTCACAACGTCCAGGATGGCGAAGACCGCCGCGGCGACAACCGCGAGCGTCAGGATCTCCTCCACCGGCAGGGACTTCTTCGGGACGAAGATGGCGGCGATGGCCACGAACAGACCCTCGATTAAGTACTTAATGGCACGGTTAACAATCTCCGTAGTGAAGTCCATTTAACTCTATATTATTGAAAAAGATTTTTTGTCCGCGATTGGCTTAGGTCCGCCATTGGTTTAGCTCCGCGTCACCGGTCTAAATAGAAACTAACTAGAAGTATGTAGATGTCAAACACCCAGCGTGAGGATTTTCTGGATGAGGACGTGGAGATTCCGGGGCAGAAGGTTGTTCTCCTCAGCTTTCTGAGCCCGGAGAAGGTGTTGGCGAAGAAGGACCTATTCTTCTTTGACACCTTCCTCCAGCAGTATGAGTTTAAGTTGAGGGTTCGCAACCTCGAGGGCTACCTCGCAACCACGATTCGCAGCATCAATAACAAGCTGGATGCGCAGGCCGTGGAGTTTGACAAGCAGGACCTCAGCGGCTGCGCCGACCTCTGTCGTAACAGCCGGGTTCGGGTTGACACGGTCATGGATGGCCTCCAGACATTCATCAAGGAGAATGAGAAGGACATGAAGGACTCCAAGCTCAAGGAGGCGTATGATGACTTCGTCTATGCCAACAAGACAAAGCTGGAGCAGCAGTTCTCGGAGAAGAATGAGTTCCGCACAAATGTTCGGGGACTGAAGGTTCGTGGCGTCTATGCCAGCAAGGCGGAGGCGGAGGCCCGCTCCAAGAAGCTCCAGCGCAACGACCAGATCCACAACATCTTCCTCGGAGAGATTGGCAAGTGGTTGCCGTGGGATCCGGAGCCGACGGATGTCGGTGAGCAGGAGTATGCGGAGGAGCAGCTCAACACACTCATGAAGAAGTATAAGGACAACGAGGAGGCGCGTGAGATGTTCATGCGCGAGAACCGCAACAAGATGCGTAGTGGACCGTCGACCACGGTGACCCGTGATGCTGTGGCGGAGCCTAGCAGTGTAAGCAATGCCGCCGCTGCACCTGCCGCATTCAGCGCAATGTTTGATGGCCCCGCCGACCTCGCCATGCAGCGCAAGATGGAGAACAAGCAGTAATCGTAAATAACGTTGATTCATAATCAAACATATTTACCGTGAAACTCTAATGTCCAACGACGTTACACGCGAACATTGCCATTTACGCGAACAGGCGGTGCCGACGGGTATACACGACTCACTAATTGACCCCCCAGAGCCAGCACCCCCCAGATAGCGAGTATTGCCGCACATACTCCCAGAAATATCATTATCTGTCTCGGGCTAAAAGCCGAGCCAGCAGCAGCTGTGTTGCTGACGAATGACTCAATGCCCTTGTTATAGTAGTTATTCGTGTAACCAGGGTTGATCGGGCGGCACACGCCCTCCTGGCAGAACTCACCCTCATTGCACTTCACGCCGTAGCACGACATGTTCGTGAATCCGTCGTAGAGGGTGTCCGGAAAAACCGCGCGCACCACAGCAATCAGCGCGAGAACAATGAGAAACGAGACAAAAACGCCAACGAGAGTCTTATTATTCAGACGGGCCATTCTGTTCAGACTCTACATTTTCACGGGGACCCTCCTCCTCCTTGGGAAAGCAAATACCCTTCTCGCCCGTCTCGTCTGCGTGGCAATTCGCATCCTTTCCACATGCATTCTCTAACTGCGGGTCGCACGGCTCCCCCATATCAGAAAAGGGGCTCTTTCTGCCCGTATACCAGCGATACGCAAAATACAGGCCCACCACAAGAAGAACGGCGACAAGTCCAGTAAATACAGTGTGATTCATCCACGACGGCGCAAAGTTCTTAAGAAAGTCCATACTATCTTAGTTCACCAGAATATACACTGTTTTTAACCGCTTCACTAGGTTACACAACCGGGAGACCCGTATCTACAGGAAGACGCCTGGGGCTAACCGACTTACAATATCCATTCACACACTGAAGAGGGAAGTCGCAGGGGGCCATATCAACGCCGCATTGGGCATTGGCAGACCCCTCAAAAGGCTCAATATACCGAGAAATGCGGATATATCTGTCGGCAATGAGAAGCGCAATGGCGAGGGCAGCTATGAATAATAAGCAAGAAATAGCACCGGACTTGTCCATCTAACCTAAGTTTATATCTTCTTAACTTGAATTGCCGGCCCCTTCAGACGTGTGGCAGAGCGGGGATCATATTCATTGCCCTCCTTCTCCCTCATATGTGCGGCCGAGTGTGCCCAGAACTCGGCAGCTCCAATGCGGAAATCACCATGCATCTCCGCCTTATACCAGAATATAATGTCCTCCAACTTATTGCTCTGTGTCGTATTATCCAAGACGAGGCACTCGTAGTTTGTCGTGCACTGGTCCATGATCTGGCAGAAGAACTCAAACGACGGAAAGGCAGACCCATAATTGTCAAAGATGCGCTTGCGATTGCTCAGATAGGGCTCGCGCAGAATGAAGACATAGTCCACGTTGGTTCTCAGAGCCGGCTGGATACCCAGCGGATACTGCATGGTAATCAAGAAGAAGACCTTGAGCCAGCGACCGTTCATGAAGAGATAGCGGATGTTCTTGTCGTGAGTCCAGCTGTCATCATACATACAGTCGTCAAGAATCATAAGGGAGCGGGGGTCGTAGCGCGACTTCATCTGGCCCGCCGCCTGCTCCGCCATAATCTTCGCCATAATCATCTTCTGGCGCTTGACGAAGTTGGCAAGAATGAGGGGGCTATACTCACCGTGAATGAAGAGCGGGGGGATCATCTTGGAGTAGAATGAGTTGGACTCCTCCGTTCCCGAGATGACTGTTCCAAGAGGCATGTCTTGGTGGTGAAAAAGGAGGTCACGCACAAGCGTGGATTTTCCAGTGCGGCGGCGGCCAATAAAAACACATACGGCGTCCTGTTGGATTTTGCGCATATCAAACTTACGTAGACTCACGTCCATAGGCGAACTCATTGCTTCTATGTATCCTCTAAAAAATATGCGCTTTTACACGACGCATGTATTCTTGATGAGGAAAAGATGGAAAAACTCCGGGGGATGAACCTTCCAATGCCCAGATTTCTTCAAGAGGATATTCCTGAGGGCGTCAGAGGTATTTACGGCTACAGGAACCTGCAGACCTTCTTCCCCACACTATCCAAAGTGTTTCGTGTGAACAAATACCAGGCGGCTAAGGTTGCTTATGACCTCCCCTCTGCCCTTGCGGCCGTTGATTGCTCAGGTGGCCAGGGGTTTTGCGCGGTAACCCTTAAGAAGAAGGATGGAACTCTGACGAACGACCGTGTCTTCCTGAAAGTGACCCACCTACTTGATCCGGTCCGCTGGATGCAGGGGCGCTATTCCCTTCCACAGGAGGCCGGCCTTCCTGGACACTCGAAGACGTGGACGTCAGCCTGGCACAAGCTACAGGATCCCTGGAATCAGGCATATGTTGAGGCGCTGGCCACTTATGCTCTGAGTGGCCTTCGCGCATCAGGTGCCTCTCCTCATTTTAACAACTTTTATGGAGCATATTGCGCACGCGCCGACACGTATCGCTATAATATCAACGACGACTACGAGAGTTTTAGAAATGCACGGTGGTTCTGGAATGGAAAGGATCGCGGCCTCTATACGCTGAGTGTTTTGAATGGTTCGGCGCCGGACACGCCAGCGCCTGAGAGCGTGCTCGCAGATATTCTCACCAAGCCTGAATTGTCCGATACACAGAGCGAGGAGATACTGGAGTCAATCGATATGAATGCCGATGTGGATGAGGATGCCAGCTTGGAATCTGCATCCATGGATAGCAAGAGTTTTGAGGAGGATGAAGATGAAGATGAAGATGAAGATGATGAAGATGAGTCTGCCGACTCTGAGCAGTTTATTGTGTATGCCAACATCTCTGACTTTCCAGTCATGTTACTCTTCACCGAATCAAATGAAAACACGATGGATTACCTCTTGGATGCAAAGAAACACACGATTAGCCCTGGAACGGCGGAGTGGGAGACGATGTGGTCTGCGTGGATTTTCCAGGTGATTGCTGCACTGTGCGTCATGCAGAAGGTGTTCGGTATGACACACAATGACCTCCACACGAATAATATTGTATGGAGCCCCACCGATCAGCCGTTCTTGTTCTACAAGACGTCGGATGGGACAACCTGGAAAGTCCCAACATATGGAAAAATCTTCCGCCTGATTGATTTCGGGCGGAGCATTTTCTCCGTGAATAAGCACGTGATTGTGAGCGATGATTTCCGCCCGGGTAACGACGCAGATGGCCAGTATTCCTTCAAGCCGCTCTCGCCGAATCCGCATGACGTTGTCGAGCCGAATCCCTCGTTTGATTTATCTCGCTTGGCGGTGAGTGTATTTGAGTCTCTTTTCCCAGAGAAGCCGGCGGACTCCGAGAGTCAGACAATTCTGAGTGAAGAGGAGGGATTAGTCGTGCGCGAGACAGTGTCGCCTCTTTACAACTGTCTCTGGTCATGGATGGTAGATGATGATGACAAGAATATTTTACAGGAGCCCGATGGCTCGGAGCGGTTTCCCGACTTTGACTTATACAAGCACATTGCTGCGAAGGTTCATAGCGCGGAGCCGTGTTCTCAGATAAATAAGATGCCATTCTCGCAGTTTAAGACGCTGGAGAGTGTGAAGTCCGAGAAGGTGTATTCACTCTTTATCTAAAGGGGGATTGCCTATTAGTATAGATGTCGTATACAGAGGTAGCGGTTGATATTGGATTAGCAGTCGCTACAGCTGTTGGTATTTTTATGTGTTGTGGTTGCGGAATTATTAGTATTGCCTGCGCAATTCAGCGGAATCGGGCGAGACCGCGGGAAGATAGCACTGAGGGGCTTGTTTAGAATCCTGGAACCCCCACCTGAATCTCCATATCATTCGTTGCAGCGGTGGCAACTGTCTCGGCAGCGCCGCCCACCATCGTCGCTACGCTTGAGAAGGACGGGAGAAAGGATGCGATTTGCTGGATAGAGTCGGGGAGAAGCTGGATGAGCATAAGGACAAGCACAGAACCGATTATAAAGTCACGCATTATTGATTTTATACTGGGTTTCTTATTCTCCATGTAAAAGGTGCTGGCTGCACCGACACCTGCGATTGTTACGCCTCCGATTGCGATGCCCGCGGCAAGCATAGTGGACGACATGTTCTGAGGCTCTTAAGGAAAAAAACAGGAGGTTCTTTCCCGCTTAGTTTAGTTCTTCATAGTCGCCATCCAGCCCAGTCGGCGGCGCATCTACAAACTGGAGAGTATCCTCATCATAATCATTCTCAATTGTATTGACCTCGCTCATTATATTTTGCTCGGGATCACTGTGATGAAATACACTGTCTATGTTCGTAAACCGGACGCTGGGTTCCGTATCTACAACGATAGTCTGAACCGGGGCAGGGACCTCTGCAGGAGCCGGTGCAGGTGCCTCTGTAGGAACAGGAATCGGTGCAGGCACCTCTTCAGGAGGTGGTGCGGGCACCTCTGCGGGAGCCGGTACAGGGACGGGAGCAGCAGCGACCAGTTCAGGAGCAGGAGCAGGAGCAGGAGCAGGAGCAGGAGCAGGTTCAGGAACAACAACATTTGCGCTGAGGTCTATCACAGGAACGGGTGCCGCCGCCGGTACCGGAACAGGCTCGACCGCCGGAGCCACGGGCTCACTCTCCTCTTCCTCCTCGCCATCATCATGGAGATACTCCCGTAGAATGCTCTTTACAGGAAGCATTGTGCGAATAGACTGAAGAATACCCTCACCCAATAATCCCTCGACTAAATTGAGATTCTTCTGGCGCTCAACAGGTGTGCCCGTAGGGGTAAATAGATAGACGTTTGACCAGATAAGACGGGCACAATCGCCAAGAGTTCGGTGAAGAAAATGGTCCAGCTTAGGAATAGAAATCTGCAACTTCTTGTTCTTTGTAGTGAGACGAATTGCAGAAAGCACCTTTGTGTGTGCAATAAAGACGGCAGTCAGGAGCTCCTCCAGATAATCACACTTCGCAAGGGTCTGGACGGTGGTTGTCTCTCTGCGCACCTTATCCACATTCCAGTCGGGCACATCCTTGAGAAGATTCTGGAAATTCCAGAGGAGCTTCTTAGAATCCGTATCCTTCTCCTTTGCCTCGTCCACCATCTGAAGAAAGTAGCCTAGGAGCGCGGGAACTAGGAACTGGCAAAGCTGACGAGTATACTCGCCCTTCGCCTCGGCATACACGCCCACATTTTCACCAGTTGATTCCATCTCTTTTTTAAGATGGGTTCGTTTGAAGAGGAATTTCACGCAGTCTTGTTCTGAGCGTGTAAGAAGTAAGCAAGTTGTGCCCAAGGAGAGGCACCGCCCCCTATTGCTGTAATACACCGCTGAAGAATCTTGTTCTCCCAGCCATACTTTTTGAAACAGTGATCAAAGATCTCAAACGGATCAATACCGTCCTGGCGCATCTTTGGAATGTCGCTCCACGTAGGATTCTCGGGTGGCGTAGACTGTTTTATAAGTCCAAGGCGTTTAGCCTCCTCAATATTTCTGCTCTTCCTAAATGACGTCTTTGATGACATATTCACAATTGTGCAGCGACTTAGAATCGGCGGTGAAAGCTTCCAGGGCTCACGCACCTCCAAAACGCAGGTTATATTGGAAGATGCGGTCTCCAGAATTCTGCGAAGAAATGCCTGTGCCTCCTGGGTCAGATCATCCGCGCCTTCCAGCCATACATACATTGTATCTCTTGCACGAACTTGCTGGTGTAGCACTTCGCGACCCTCTCGCAGCGACCTGTCAATGCGCGTATTCCAGCGGAACAACTTCGCCTTGTGGAGTTTCGCATGCGACCGAATCCACTCCGTTTTTCCTGAACCAGGTTCTCCACAGACGAGAAGTGCGCCTTTGGGGGACTGGGCTTTTGAGGCCATCTTTAGGTTTACAGATGTTTACCCTTAGACCTTTAATTTGTTACCTGATACATCGGTCTTTACCTGCTTCGCCACCTTGTAATACGAAACTCCAATTATTGTAATCAGCGCAACAATAGCAGAGGCTATCAGAAACTGGGGGCTCTGTTTCTTCATCTAATGATGAGTCTATATTTTACATACCCCTCAGCATGTCCTGATAAAGAGCCTCGTCGTGGTCCGCATTCTTCTTCAAACTCTGCTGAAGAGGGTTGCTCTCAACCGCGGCAATCATGTCAAGCGTGTTACGCTGAAGACTGATATCCAGCTCAAGAGGGACGCGATACTTCACCTGGCCCAGGTCGCCGACGCCGGTCGGTATACCGCTGACGCGGTTGACGGCATTCGCGCGGTCATTCACACTGTCAGCATCCAGCTTCTTGTAGGTCACGCCATTCTTCTCGCCTGTGAACACAGCCACGTTACCATTTCCAGCAATCGGCCGGCGACCCTTCGCGATCTGCTCCTTATTTGGGTTTGAGCGCATGTTGTAAGCGGCGTCGTGGCTGGTGAAGTCCTTGTTCACGGAGATACTGGGACCGAAGTGCTCGGACTTGGCGGAAATCTGCGCCTTCTGCGTCGGTCTGGCAATATCATCCGGGTCATACGTCTTCAGCTTCGTGGGCCCATCCGCCGGGGCCGCACCTCCATAGTAGCCCCAGTGAACCGTCGTCTCCTTGACCGTCGTGCGCGCCACGTCATTGGGGTCCCACACAGTAACAGCCGGCGCACCACCCGCATAGCCAACAGGTGTGCCCGTCTGGCGGATATTGCCGCTCGTCTCCTCACGACGCGTGGGTCTGCTCGGGTCATCATAGTGCACTGTCACATTGCCTGTATCCGCCGGCACTAAGTTCAGACCCATAGTGCGCTCGCCTGTCGCGGAGCGCTCATTCGGCCGCATCTCAATGGACGAGCGGCCATAGTCAGCCTCAGGCGCATCCACGTCACCCGTGTAGTAGCTGCTCGCGTCGGCGTTACGGTATCCAGCGCCACCATACTGCTGCGCCATCGGGGCACGGTAAGAGCCAGTCACGTAGGAATCGCCGAATCCCTGTGCCGCACCAGGGCCCACATACTCGACGGACGTCTCGGGGCGGGCCTGGTGTTTCATCACCTGGATAGGACGGGCCTCACCCTTCTGGGCATCCTGGGCGAAGGCGCCCACAAAGCGCTCGCCAGACTCGTCAATAAAGAACGCGTCAGGCTTGTATTTGCGCACCTCACCTGTGTCCTTGGCACCCGCCGTGACGAAGCTAACACCAGGAACAACCGGCCGATCATACGTCAGCTTCGGCTTGTCGGCCGTGCGCAGATCGTCAGTGCGTTTTATGTTCTTCATCATATACTGGTTCGTCTCCAGCTGCTGGAATCCACCCTTACCTGTGCTGCCGAACCCCTCGCCGACGGCGGGTGCAACACGCACGGGCTCGAACGGCTTCTCACCCGCACGATTGCGCGGCGTATTGATACGACTCTGCACGAAATCCGTATTGTCTTCCATTCCAAACGGATTGCCATAGGGCGTCTGAGGAGTATTAAACATTGTCTCCACCTCCTTCTTCGCAATCGTGGTTGTTCCAGCGCCCGTGAATGAATCAAGACGGCTGGTATTCGCGGCCGCATCCACATTCTGACGCACCTGCCCACCAAAGAACGGCACCATGTTATTGTGAGTAAAGTCGTTCGTGGCAATCTTATTGCCTGAAAGAGGGCTCACGACGAACTTTCCATCAACATAGACAGGGTTATCCTCAACGCCGCCAGCATTCATCATAACCTGCGAAGTGGCAGACTCGCCTGCTCTTAAGCCCGGTGATGAACCGTAGTCTTGTTTTGATGTCTTTGATGCATATCCGAAAGCAGTTCCCTGGGGACCGGGGTTTATTTCACTCGGATACACGGTTCCACCAGGAGTGGCATACATCAGGTCAAGCTCCTGGGAAGCTCCCTTCGCAGAGCCACCCTTTGCCATAGTTGTGAGGGGTCTGCCAGGGGGTCCAGTTGGCACCGCAGACTCAAACGCCTCGCGGAGAGAGGCATTCCCCTTCTTATACGAAATAGGCGTATCGTCGACTCCAGAGGGTGTTGCAAGTTTGGTTACGGCATATCCTAATCCTAAAAGTCCTGCTAGAGCTACAACCTCCATACTACCGTTAAGCACTAATTTTGCGCAGCTTTTAGTTGCGTGGAATTAGCGTTTAGTATCCATTCGGTAGACCCAAGCAGTCACCATGTGTTCTGAACTTCTGCTTATCCAGGTCCCGCGACGGTATGAAGAAGTCAAATGGCGTTTCATATGTCAGCTGAGGATTATGGGGCAGAACCTCCCAGCGATTCCACCCAGTGGCCCGCAGTGTGCAGGGTGGATTCGTCAGACGATTAAATCCAAGAGGGAAACTCTCGTCGGGGGCGGGGCGCAGAGGAATTGCGTTCATCACATTGGTCTTGGGTTGGTAGGATTCCGTATTCCCACGAACACGGGTTCCAAGACGATTGATGTTCTTCAGATCCGACTCCACGTCCGTCTTCCACTGTCCCTCCTTCCAGCTCGCGCCACTCTTCTGGATACGAATGGTGGGGTCAACGGGAAAGGAGACGGGGCAGTTGATGCCCGGGGCATTAACATAATACTGTAAAGAATATCCCGTTATTCTCATGTCATCGGTATGACGAAAATCGTCGTTCCGTAAGCGTGTAAGAGCCTGTTGTTTTACTGAAGGCTGCCCGTCGTTCATCTAATGCTGCCTCTTATTTTTACAAGTTTTCTTTTTATTGCGTAAACTATATGCCCAAAAAGGTACATGTATGAGGGAAGATGAAGAGGTCGCATTGGGCCGACGTATAGTGGGCGCAATAATCTCTCTTGCTATGCGCTTCCGCTTTCGGGTTAATTTATTCTTGTTGACCATTGCTTCTGCTACTTATTCATTAGACTCAAAACTTCTCAGGGTGCTGGCAGGTCTCCTGCTTGAAAGGCTCAGGTGCAAGAGTTGCGGGGTATGCCCACATCTGGTATGAAGGCAGGTGATCAGGTTGGAGGTTGATTGTCAGAGGCGTAGTGTATTTCGCATTCACGCGCTCCAGAGTGGCCTGTTTCATACGGAGAGGCTGGTGGAGACGTTCATTGCCGCGCGTAGTAGGGCGAGTAATGCCGAGGAGGTCAGACTCCAGGTCTACGCGATTTCCCTTGATGCCGGATACTTCGTTGCCACCGACGAGACCGAGAATGTGGCGAGCCTCCTTCTTGTGCTGGTAAGCATACACGGCCTGGTCGTAACTCTGCGGATTCTCGGTCCGCTCAGTCGGTGTCTTTAGCGGGGTCTTTTCAAATGCCTCTTGGTATGAGCTCATTCTAACGATAGCTATCTTTTTATCAACAAAAGTTAATCAAAAGATTGTTTGAAAAATCGCAATTTCAGCAGTTCACGTCGCGGATGTAAGAGCGGCTGGGGAGGCCACCACGAACCCAGCCAGCAGAGGCCACCTCCGTAACGAGGTTCTTCGGGTTCTGGATATTGTCCTTCACGCTGGGGATGAGCGGGGTGAACACACCGTCATACTGCTGCTCAGAGATCGTGCCGCACTCCTTACCCTGGCGCACCTGCTCGGCGTGGATGAGCAGACTCTCCACGTCGGGATTGCCACGGCCCCCGCCCATAAACGGCACGGCTAAGAAGGGGCGAGCCTGGGGGCGGATATTGCACCGGTTGTTCTTGAACTCGGGCTGGTTGCGCAGAACCGAGTCGGCATCGATAGCGGCGTTGTTGAGGCCGAAACCCTCGCGCGGGTATACAATCAGATTGTTCACGGCCAGCGGGTTCACCTCGCGAGCATCGGGGACAAGATTCGTTGTGTAATACTTGCCAGCCGTAAGTGACTGTCTGTAGTATTGTTCAATTCCGCAGTTATCATCCTTGGTATGGGTTGACCGGTTCACCTGGAACATCTCTGACTACCGTCTATTTTTTTCTTACACAGAAGTAAATGAAGCTCGCTGAAAAGTTTTGCCGATGCGTAAAAAAAGTCGGTAGAACTTTGAAAGTAAAGAAGGCACAGCGCGAGGGCGTCGCAATTGCCATCTGCACGAAGACAGTGCTCCAGGAGAAGAGAAAGCGGACGCTACGCAAAGTTAAATGTGGAAAGACGCCTGCCCTGGAAACCCAGGCGCTTCTTAGCTAAAATTAACCCAAGGTAGCTTCCCCCCATCTGTTCCGGGAAGGCATGCCTCGCGACCCCCCTCTTTACACGTCTTGCCAGGGATTTTATAGAGCCAGTTCTGGTAAGAGTGCTGGTCATTCGGGATGGTCGTGCTTGGCATGGTGATGAACTGGCGCTGGCTCTGTGTCCGCCCGAACACATCCGTAGGATCGCTCGTGAACTCCACGCGGAAGAAGTCATCGAGCGTAATCTTCACATTCTTCTCGCCAATCTCGGCGGCGGCAGGGCGTGTCGGATTGTATTTAATCTCGTCCAGAAGCACGTTCATGAACGGATTTCTATCCGTCGGGTATGTTGTGTCAGTCAGAGATCGGGGCTTCTGAATAGGCACCACGTCGTCTCTGAACGGCTCCGCGACCTTCGTGCTTACGAGAGTAGATGCCTTGCCGTATGCCATGAAGGAGGGGATAAGAAGAATTGTGGCGGCGGCCAGTATATACAAACTAACTGTGAGACCTCTAGAGAAGAGTGCACCAGCGAGAAGAATAGCCACGCTATACACGCAAAGAACCGTATTCACTAAGTTGCTCACACACGGATCGGCCGGTGGAAGAAGACCGGTGAAGGCATTCGGAACTGAACGAATGTCTTCCCAGATATAGGGGTCGCATAATCCTTTTGCCATTGTCTATCACTCTACCGTGGTAGCTTGTTTTTTTACTTCTTCTTTCGCTGTTCCAGCTTCTTGCGAAGTCTTGCGCGAGCCTGTGCAAGACGTCCCTCGCCATCGTGACCAGACTTCTTCGCAGCCTCGGGCTCCTCAAAGGAGAAGGCCGTGCGGAAACTGTTCAGCATCTCCACGAAGGCCGGATTCTCCTGGAAATCCTTCATAAGCTCCTCGGCCTCGGCGGCCAGGTCCTGCGGTCTCAGCTCTCCACTCTGAATCTTTGCCTGCAGCTTCTTCGCCACGCGCCCCATCACCTTCTGGAGGTTCTGCGGGTTCTCAGACGATGCAGACATAAGAATCTCAAATGCGCGGGTAGGGTCCTTCTCGCAGGCGGCCAGATCCTCCGCCGACATGCCGAAGTCCTCAGGCTTGAACTCGCGCACCATGTCCTCCGCCAGCTTCGCCAGCTTCCCCTTCAGGAACTTCTCGGGCAGCGGCGGTAGTGCACCCCCCTCTGTCCCGAACATCTTCGTGAACTTGTCGGCCATCGTCTTGAAATCCACGCGGTCCATCTTCGTGCGCCACTCACGCATCGTCTCATCAACCCAATCCTGTGAAAAAGACTCGTTCTGGCCGCCGCTCAGATCCACAGCAAGCATCACACAGGATACATCGAGAAGAGCGAGGTATTCCAGAATAGCCTTCTTGCTTTTATCAGACAGGGCCGTCCACACGGGGTCCTTAATCGTGACATTGGGAAGCACGCGGCCAGGGTTTACTGTCGGGCTACGCGTCCTCTTTCTCAGAACCTCGGCGCGATAAGCTCTTACACGCTCATCGGGCTCCAGCTCTTTCGCAATCTGAATATCCGTAGAGTATTCGGGGCATGCTCCCGCCAGATCATCGCAGAATTCTGAGAACTTCTTATTGAAGATGGTCTCGGACATCTATTTGGCTTCTGGAAGAGAGTGGGGCATTTCTTTACGCTGTTTTATTTCGATCCGAAATAAAACAGCTCTAAACTTTGTTTACGCCGGTATAGCCGCCGAAGCCGCTGTTTCAGAGGTCCTTCGCCTTCTCGCACAAAACACACAGAACTTTCAGATAATTCCAGATATTCCGTCTATTTGTATCACTGAGAGAGGGCCAGTGTTTATCAAACATAACGAGCGCAATTGACATCTCGTTGAACTGCTCGGAAATCACCGACTTTGCATATGCGATCACGACCTCCTCATCCTCGCGCTTGATAGGCTCGGACATGGGCTTGTAGACATGCTCAAAGAAGAGTTCAAGAATCATCTTCGGATTAATCTTCTTCAAGCCATGAATAGCCTCTAGGGATGCCTTAATATCACGCTCTTCGGGGAATATCTCGCTGAGACCCTCAAAGAAGCGGATGAGCTGCGTATTAAAAGCCCCCAGGAACGACATACTCTAGTGGATATTATCGCTTAATCTTTAAAACGTTAGGGGCGCCTTGGCTCAATTTTATTGCCGAGCAGGCCCCTTGGGCATACCCTCCTCTCTAGAGCGCTGGTAGCTCTCCATTTGTTTATCAAACATCTCCTCCTTCTTGGACTTCGTTCGCGCGGTCTGATTCGTTGAACCGGGAAACTCCTGTGAGTTCCTGTCGCCTGGTGAGGCATTTCCATTCAAGAAAGAGAATGTGCCAGGGATCATTGTACCACCATCTCCACCCGTTGATGTATCTGCCTCATTGAAACTGTAGCCGAATGACTTATTGAAACTAGTATTCTCGAACATGCTCCATCCAGCGGGCTCCCCTCCCGGAGTTCCGTCGGCCGTGTTAGTCTTCTTTGAGGTTGTGGCCGCCGCCTCCTTCATCTTCTTCTCATACAACCAGTTCATCACATCACTCCCCGTTCTCGGCTCAGGCTCACCAGCAATAACAAGAGTAGGAACTGTCTTCAGCCAATCTGGGAGCTGGGGGCGAGTCGGAGAGGGGTCGGCACAGATGAATCTGAAATCCCCTTTCCATGGGGTCTGCGCGAGCTCTTGAATAAAAGCCTTGGACCATTTGCACCGGTTGCTATAAAAACAAATATTGGTGGCCTGCCTCTGGCTCATTAAAATCTGTTGAGAAGCAAAGCGCTACAACTCCTCCGCAAAATTGAGTGCTCTGATGCAGATGGAAGCCCAAGCCCAAATGTCTGCCCCTGTCCCTGCCCCTTCCAAAGTTGCTCGTTCCAAGATTCGTGTTGTTGCTCCTGCGGCAGTAGGACTTGCTCGTGACTCGCCCTTCAAGAATCTGAATAAGACAGGTGAGACCGTTCTCCAGTTTACTCTTGCACCCACTCATGTCTCCTATGCCAACACTCTACGGAGGGCGGTGCTAACAATGGTTGAGACAGTCGGGTTCAACGCCGATATTCAGGATTCGTCTGGAAAGACAACCGATGTCGTCATCACAAAGAACAGCACGCCTATGAGCAATGAGATGCTGGCACATCGTATCGGTCTTTTGCCTATTCACGTAGCGGCGCCGCTTCTCTGGAAGCCGGAGGAGTATACGTTTGAAATCAATGTAAAGAATGAGACAACCGACTCGGTGGATATCACGGCCGACGACATTATTGTTAAGAAGCTGATGGGTCCTGACCAGGAGCCGTCCATCGTCCCGTCTCGCCAGTTCTTCCACCCCCACCGCTTGACCGGTGATACGTCGCTCATCACGGTTCTCAAGGGCCGTGTTGGTGCTCAGCCGCCGGAGGTGCTGGAGTGTAAGATGATGGCGGCGGTGGGCACGGGTCGTCAGAATGCTCGCTATATCCCTGTGAGCCAGTGCTCATATAAGTATACGCCCGATCTGGATGCGGCAAAGAAGAAGGAGGTCTTCACAAACTGGCTGACCTCAAGTAAAAAGGTGAATCTCGCTGATCTGGAAACGAATCCTACACGCAAGGGAGAGCTGGAGCGGGAGTTTGAGACGATGGAGGCGAATCGCTGTTTCCTAGAGAAGGATGGCGAGCCCTATAGTTTCGACTTCACAATTGAGAGCGTGGGTGTTCTGAGCCCCGAGGCAATTGTTGCGCGGGCCCTTGTCGTCCTTCAGGCGCGGTGTATGCGGTATGCTACGATTAATGTGGGCGACCTACCTGACAATCTCAAGGTTGTCCCGGCGGATGGGTCGCTCCAGGGATTTGACTTCCTGTTCAGCCAGGAGGATCACACGCTCGGTAACCTCTTCCAGACGTGGATTGAGCAGAATGCGATGGTTGCGGCAGACGGTGCAGAGACGGATATCAGCTTCGTTGGTTACAAGGTCCCTCACCCTCTGCGCGATGAGATGCTTCTGCGCGTTGGTGTTGAGCGTGATGGACAGCAGGTGACGGCGAGAGCCGCAGTGGCACGCGCTGCGAAGGGATGTGCCGACATGTTCGCTAGTTGGCGGGCGGCTCTGGAGCCATTTGTTCCTGCTGCGGTTGGTCAATAGGTGATGATGGAAGAGGTGGAAGAGCTAGCAGAGGCACCTTGAACAGAAGTGCCTGCTCCCAGAGAGGCAGCGCGTTCACCAGGTCAATCACATCCTGCATCCGAACACTCTTGCTCTGAGGACGCAGATTCGCGAGGAAATGCGAGTGCAGTTTGAACACAACCGTCTTGTCGGGCTGAGGCAGGTCTGCCAGCTTTTTCTCATGCGACTTGTGAACCGCGACATATGAATCATAAATCTCCTTCGTGCGCCGCCGCAGTGTGGTCTCAAAGTCCCAGAATACCTGACGCTCCTCTCCGTAATGCTTCAGGTATTCTGTCACACTGTTCGTAGAGCGTAGGCGCAGAAAGCGGTCCAGTGGCTTCGCCTCATTGCCGCGCATCTTCCGCAGATAGGTGTATGTAGGACTCCGAATGCGCCAGCGATTGCCTGCCGTGTCGCGGAAGACGAGTCCCTGCCACCTCCAGCCGCGATGGATTGACTCCGTGCGAATGTGCTCATTCATCTCCTTCTCGCTCGCGAATGTCGTGGGCGGCACATATTTGTAGAAGGGCTCAGAGTAGACGACCGTGCCGTCCGCCGCAACCTTTCCGCACTCAACCATAATAACCTTCGGCGATGATACGCTCGCAACCACGCGGTGCTCAGGGTGCTGGAGCACGTAACTCATGAATGTGGCGGGAAACTCCTCGGTAGGAAGATCCTTGGCTGGCCAGACGGGCGGCCGACCCACCTCGCCGAAGAGTTCCTTGAATGTCTTCTGGCTATAGAACGTGCCTCCCGCCCCATACTGAGAGCGGGTCGCGATGTGCTCCTCACTGACAATGCCATCACCGCCAAGAATCCGAAAGACGTTCACCATTACACCATCATAAAACTCCTCAAGATGAAGTGGTGTCCCAACAGGGGGCATTCCAGTATTCGCCTTCCTGGGAGAAACGCAGACAGGAAGATTGGTCTCCTTGTTCCACACAACAGACCGAAGCCAGTGGCCGTTTTCTCCTAGAATACTCTCACCCCTCTTATACCGAATGATGGCAAACGGTGTATTTTCGCAATCCCGGACGCTAAACTTACCACCTTCCTCCGATGTAAGATAGGTCTTCAGAACATCCCACGAAGGATACGACTCTCGGAGTGTCTTGAAGATAGAGATCTCAAAAGACATTTGAACTAGCGGACAAAGTATGAGTAGAATCTTCAATTTTAATACTGGAGTAGAGTAGGGTCAGTATGACAGAGGAAGCGCCTGTAATAGAAGAAGAGCCTGGCTTTCAGTTAGGCGATCGCATATATATAACCGCAACCGGTCCACTTGACGGGCTTCGTGGACGAATTTACTATCTTGATGAAGATACCATAAAAATTCTACCAGATGGCACGTTTCACAGACTTGAAACTATCCAAGTTGTGGATGGGGATTTTGACCCCGCCCTTGGAATTACGAACGCCTATGTTCTCAAGAAGAGGGTGTCAGATACCTTCGTTGTCCAGCACGATTTCCAAGTGGGCCACCTCGCGGAAACAATCAAGGAGAACGGCGAGATGGGGGTGACTTACCGAATCAAATCAATTGACGAGGAGAATGACGCCGTTGTGCTAGAGGATTCGTCGGGGGCCGAGAAAACGGTTGTTTTCGGTTTCAAAGGTGTTCCCCAGGATGAGGAGTTTATCATTATGCGTGTGCGCGAGCCGCCTCAGGCGGTCCCTGAAGAAGATGCTGCCGAGGCTCCACCCGCCCCTGTAACAGAGGAGGAGGCCGCTGGCCTAGAAATTATGGATACGCTGGAGGTCCCTGATATCATGGAGATTCGCGAAATCCAGGCCACCCAGCGTTTCTATCCCGATGTTGTTCAGCGTAATGACATGCTCCAGGATCTTCTCTCGGCCCTGAGCATCAAGAAACAGAAGAATCCCCATACACAGTCTGAAATCAGAAAGCTCGTAGAGCAAATGATTCTTCTCAGAAATCAGCTCGTTATCTATAGTCGCTCTGGAGAGCCTGTCGGTAGAAGAAATACCTTCTATGGAACTCTCAATGAACTCTTGACGACTGGTAATGTCCCCCTTTCTCGCCCTGTTGCAAATGTGAAACGCGTGATATATCTGGATCACTCGACCGAGCATATAATGGGGAAAGAGGCAGACCCTGTGACAAGTATCAGCCCGTCTATCTCAGTGGAGTATCTATCGGATGTTATCGGCGCAACAAATGAATATTACAACACACAGCTGGGAGGACTGGCGGGCCAGCCCATTGTTGGAAATGCCCTCCCCAATTGGTTTCTCAGCTGGGAGGGCTATCTTGCGCGCTACCTCCAGAGCTGGTTACCAGCTGGTCAGACGGTGAAGCCACTCACCACCGATACGGAGTTTTTTCGCGGCAGTGTGCCCAATTTTGACGAGAAGAACAGCATAGATGGACTTGAGTTAGACCAGCTAGGAGGGGACAAGACCAGCATTGTTGGTGTCGACTGGATTATGAAAGTCCGCATGAGTCTTCTGAGAGGGGCTGGGCCTCGCATGGGCCGCTTGCGTGAGAAGGAGGCGCCGCGTGTGGTGGAGTCGGGTGAGAATCTCTCAATCGACAGCTACTTGCTCTTTCCTATGAAATATGATAGAGACTTGGGAACTACCCGCTCTGGAAAGCTGGCGTTAGATATGGGTAGAGGGCTTATGGCGCCGATGTGGATGAGGTGGATTCTATACAAGCAGCCCGTGTCAGATGTGCCATCTGCGGGCGCAATTTTCAATGTCACAGGAGCCTCTCTTGGAAATATCAGTATTGAGGACTGGCTCCAGGGTCAGCCATTGGAGAGCAGGGGGGTGGGAGATGTGCTCAACAAGCTCGCCTCATTTGGTCTTACAGAGAGGGAGCTCAGTCTTGACCAAATGCTGGTTGTTGTGGAGAAGCTCGATAATTATCGCGCCCTTGTGAGAACCAGTATCGCAGCAATAAACGAGAAGTCCAAGGCGGAGGTGGAGGCCATTACGCTGCAGAATAACCCTCTTCTTCTTCCAGAGGTAGTGAAGCAGCGGGTGGATCAGCTCCTCGGCGAGCCAGCCTTCCAGAAGGCGATATTGGAGTTCCAGTCAAGATTTCCCAGCTATCGCGAAAATGACATTGCAATGTTTGCCTATCTTTTTGTAAATATGTATGATTTCACATTTGCAGTGCTCTCAGGGGCGCCGGCTCCTCTACAGGGCGAAATCCGCAAAAAGGCGCGGGGCGATTTCCTGCGCCGCCTGTATGAGTCTGCCCGCCTGGTAGAGAAGAATGCGAAGAAGGTCGGGTTTCTTGTTGAGAGGCCCACGATTCCTCGCTCAAACGTAAGGGAATATCTTGATGTCGATGTGCGCTCGGTTAACCCCTGCACCCACGTGACGTCGCTGACAATGATTCGCAAAATCAAAGACGAGACACTGCGCATGAAGTCCCTCTTGGAGTTTCTCACACGATTCGCGGGCGAGAAGAAGGACAATTGGATTCACTGCAAAATATGCAGCAAACAGGCCATCTGTGTTCACGAGCGCCTGCTTCTCCAGGAGTATCTGAAGCCCTTAGAGAAGGACACACTTCACAAGGAACTCCTTCTCGCGTTCAGTCGCGACCAGTTCCACGGCCGTTTCTGTTGCGGCAACTGCGGCCAGTCCATCTCGGAACTGGACTATGATACGAGTCTAGAATATGACGACGAGGGTCGGCCGATGTCGGGTCGCGCTGTTCTCGTAGACAAGGATGCGCTTGCTCAGGACCAGATTGATATGGCGCTCGGCGTTCCCATCTCAAAAGTAGAGGACATTGCGTTTGCGACCGAGATCCAGACCGATGCATACAAGGCTGCGAAACTTATTGCTGGGCGTCTAGGCGTCGTCATCACAAACGAGGGATATAGGAAGATTGCACAGCGGGTTGAGGTTGACCTCTCCAAGCAGCCCTCCAGAGACGACTATTCCAAATTCCAGAAGGCGCAGAAGGCGAAGGGCGTTGGAACAGTAGACTACGACGTTCTTCGCAGCAAGGTGCTTGTCACGTCAGTTGCCGCGTATCTACTGGTTGAAATCCAGACTGGCATTCCCAGCTACACAACCCGCTATCGTCTCCCTGGCTGCAGCAAACCTGGCTTCACTGGATTCCCTTCGGCCGAGAAGGAGAATACGACTGGCATTGACTACTTGGCCTGCGCCATTGCTGGAATCACGGAGAGTGCGCCTCCCTGGAACTTGACTGGCTTTCTGCGGGAGAAAAGTATACCGAAGCGGCAGACGGAAATCGCCAAACTACTGATGACCACGTGTGGTAATGCCCTGAAGAACTCGGACGTCCAGCAGGATATGGCACTGCGGCGGGAGCATGTGGAGAAGAAGAAGGAGGCCGTGCTAGATGACGACGTGCTGAGCGAACTTGTCCCCGCTGGATTCACGCCTGAACAGCGGACAGGTTCGCTGGAGGGACCCGTCGTGGTTGCAGACGCCGCTGGACCGAGGGAGCGTGGTCGTGGCTGGATTCTGCTGGCTCACGAAATTGCCAAACAGACGACGGCCCTGGGGACGGGTTCTCCTTATAGCGAGGCGGCATGTTGCTACCACCCTCTCCAGACGCCTACATCCTTCTGGGATGAAAAGGGCGCTGGACTTCCGGCCTTCTCCCAGAGCAAGACGGTGAAGGGACCGAAGGGAAGCCATCTCGCTGTTCACTATGACACGCGCAAGCAAGAGCGGTTGAACGTGGTTGCACCCGATTCCATTCTCTACCGCGTCTTCTTACAGGTGTGTTTTGATGGGCCTAGAAAGGGCCTGCCCCACGAGCCTGGATACGATTTCCTCTGCCCCCACTGTGGATTCCAGTTTCCTCGGAGCTCTGATATCCTCACACCAGAGGAGGGGCGCGTTGCGCTAGATTCTCAGCAGATTGATACATCCAGAAAGCGGTTCCAGGAGTTGCTCGACGAGTCGCACGAGCGATATTCCGTTTCACCGGTTAAGACAATACAGCCACTCACGGGCATTAATCTTTTAGAGAAGCTGCGCGACTTAGTGCCGCCGCCTTTCAGTGGCTGGGCCGAGGCCGTCTCCAATACAATTCTGGCGGTTCAGACATTTTCTCAGGACAAGGCGCCTGAGGAGACGGATATTGCGACTGCATATGGGCCGCTTTCCAATATGGCGGAAGGATTCAAACAGGTCTTGATTGAGCGCCTCGGCGGTGAGATGGGGCGGACGCTTGAACGGCTGGTTTCACAACCTCCTGCCGATTTGGTCCAGAGTTTACAGTCCTATTTCCTTGTCCCTTTCCAGCGGCTCAAGACAAAATTCAATATCAATTCACTCAGAGTCCAGAAATCCTACAAACTTGGCGACGTTGCAGATGAAGATATTGAGACCCTTTTGAATTCACACCTTTCTTATTTGGATGAGGCAAAGAAGCGCTATGTGGGGCTGGCTCGCGCGAAGATTGAGTCGGCGCGCAAGAAGCTGATTGTCTGTCTTCCCCTCCTCCAGAAGGAGATTCGCACGCCGCTCGTTCCAGGAGGTTCAATTGGTCTTCCTTATCTTCTCCAGGCCATGATTATGGGGATAATGGCAGAGTGTGCTGACCCTAACCTTGTTCCCAGTGGAGAGCAGATAGAGGCTGGACCAACGGAACCGAAGGGCGCCATGCAGATTCTGTCAATCTGTCTTGGCCGATTCAGGGTGGAGGGTCTGAACTTCACAGCGGATGAAATTCGCACAATGATTGCCCGCCGCGACGAGGTTGAGAAAATGCGCATGATCGGCAAGCTGGACAGTATGAGCCCCGAGAGAAAGGCTGTCGAGCTTCTTAATAAACGTCTGGGTTTGGGAGACTGGGCAGTCGGCGGCTCCAAAGCCATTCGTGAACACAATGAAGACCAATACGAGAGAGAGCGCAGAGAACGCGGCGAGATGGTGGGTCTTGTGGAGGGGGCGCCCGCCGCTGACGAAGGGGAGGGGTATGATAATGCGCCCGCGGGCGATGATGAATAAATTTGAAGATGCCGGCGGCGCATGAGATGTAAGATGTTTACTCACGAATTCTTTGAAGAGTCCTCCAGAGAATTTATGAGAGGAAAGGTTCGGGTTGGCCACATGATTTACTATGTGTGCGAGGCAACGCTGAAAAGTGGTAAGCCGTGTGGTCGCAGGGCTAGTCAGAAGGATATCTTTGCTGATCGCCTCTGTACACAACACTTGAAGTGCCAGTCTAAGCCCGAGGAACCAGTGAAGGTAGATGAATACAAACCCCGCATCAGGCGTGAAGCCAGACAGTGTGCAGAAGCCCGACAGTATACCGAAGCCCGACAGTATAGTCGCTTCGGTCGTCGCCTCATTCCAGCAAAGATCTGAAATCGGCATCAAGAAATACGGCGTCACTCTTGATCGCACCGACCTCGGCCTCCTAGACTGGGTCCAGCATACCCAGGAGGAATTGATGGACGCAGTTCTATATCTTGAAAAACTGAAGAAAACTCTGATGTTATCACAGGATGAGGGTTCTTCTCTTCAGTGCTCTACTATACATGGTGGGTGTTGTTGCAATGCTGTTTCTAAAACCCAAAATAATGTTCAATGAAGATGGAAGCTGGAAAGAATTTGGTCTCTATAACTCGGAGAAACACACCTGGTTTCCGGTCTGGCTTTTTTGTATTGTCTGGGCGATTGTGAGCTACGGTATTGTGAAATTTACGATTGGATATAGCAAGACATCTGAAGAGGTTCCGACACAGGCCATATCGACGGGCAAGAAAAATTTGAAGCCCGGTTATTATGTGCTAAACCAGAACGCACTTGAGTCTGAAGGAGTGCCACGTTACGTATACATTGGTGAAGAACCTCCTGCTTAATAAGAAATAGCAGAGATGGCAGACGAGACAAAGGTTATTCAAATGGCTGCTCCTCAGGCACCAGCTGCTCCTCAAGAGCAACCTAAGCCCAAAATTCCTGCCGCCGTCCCCTATGATACAAAGACCGCCACACAGATTAAGGCATTCTACAAATTTGTAAACAAAAAGTCCGACCAATATCGTATTGGCGATGACGGCTCTCTGAATACATATAACAAGGCGGGCGAGCTTGAAAGTTCTATAAAGATGAAGTCTTACAGACCTATCACTACGGAGGAGCGCAGCGAAATGGAGTCATTCAGGGCCGATAAACTTGCAGGACTTGATGTCATCTATGAGCATGAACGTCGCAAACTTATCGCCGCCTACGATGACTACAAGACGACCGGAAATATAACCCCTGTTCTATTGGCGAATAGACGCGTGAATGATGTAGAGCTCCAGCGCGTAGATGCCCGCTCTGGTGTCAGAGGAGTAAAGACAATCCCTGTCCCCAAGATAAGTGATGTTCACTTTGATGAGCCGTATGAGACGCGAAAACTATTCGGCGCCCACAATTCCATGGGAGCGAAGGACATGATTCTCGAGGGAATCTTCGTCCTGGAGAGGCGCAATTTCCCCGCAACCCTCTTCTATGGGCGCTATGAAGAAACCGCGGAGGCAGCTGCGGCGGCAGCGGCAGCAGTCGCAACAGAGAGTGGTGGTGCCGAGGGGTCAGCATCTGTCCGCCTGACATCCGGCCTCACCGCCCGCCTCTTCTTCCGTCCCGAAGATCCGCAGAACGGCATTCTCAGCCCCCTCTGGCCAGTGAATTTCATTCACAAAGAGACGCAGTATGCATGCGCCTATCAGGCATATGAGGCTGAGAGAATGGCGGAGCAGGGGCAGGCCGAGGTTCGTGCAAAGATTCTGAAGACCCGCTCTGCCCGCACAGTTGGAATCCAGACGGTGAAGTTTACTACGCCGGCGAAAAATCCCACTGCGCTCTGGACGGGCATTCTTACGGATATGTTCAAACAGCATCCCGAACTACTGGAGAAGCTGCTTGCGACTGGCCAAGACTCCCTCGTCTATGCGGATCCTCGCGCAGGCGGTGGGGGTGTAGGTATTGGCGCCGATAATAAGAAGATTCTTGACCCTGGCAACTGGAAGTCCGAGAACGTGGTCGGCAAGGTGATGGAGAGTCTGCGCGCGACCTTCCGCGAACAGGGCAAGGTGGAAGCCGCCCCACCCCCTGAGGCGAAGGAGTCAGTAATTACCGAGGAGGAGCAGGAAGCAGCAAAGAAGGCCGCAATTATACGCGCCAAACAAGGTGGGCGACGTTAATATTACTGAAGAGGATACGGTCTGAGCGCGGCCTCATTATCATCACAACTCACCTCTTTACTCGTATAACGATAACATACATCATTTTTATCTTTATACGTGCGACCATCCACATTGGTAGGGTGAGGATACTTCATCATCGTGACAGGCTCAGGCTTGAAGAAGAACAGAATGAAGGTTCCGCACGCAATGCCGATGAGAAAGGGTAGTATACTAAAATGTTTGAACATCTGCTGAGTATACATATTTAAATAGTGTCAACCAGCAGGATGTTTGAATTCTTGAAGAGCAAGACATTTAATACGCTGTTTAGTTTTATACTTGGACTTGGTCTCATGTCCCTTCTACGACCTCTGTGCCACGGCCCCGAATGTATAGTTCAGAAGGCGCCGCCCGTTGATGAAGTCAACAAGGCGACCTACCAGCTCGGTGCCAAGTGTTACCAGTTTCGGAGTGCTGCTGTAGACTGCCCGAAAGAGGGTGTGATTGAGCCATTTACACTGCGCCTCCCTCTCAATTAGAAAATCGGTGGTTAGGTGAGAACTATGAGTTCAGCAGGAACACTCATCAGCGACCTTGATTCGTCCCCCCAGCTTGACGGCGATGGTGACTTGATTAATAAGATTATGGCGGATATGAATAACGACCCCCCTCCGGCTGCGCCCTCCTCGGGGAATGTCATCTCATCGCCGAATCCGAACTCTACACTCCAGCACACAATGGACAATGGCCCTGCGACCGCGCATGTGATTGGACACTCCCACCCGACACAGGCGGACTTCCAGGCGGCGCTCCAGCCCCATGGCCTCCCGTCCGCATCCTCTCTGGGCGGATCGGCCGCATGGACTCCAGAGGCCCCTAAGGCGCCGATGAGACGTGTCCCGAAGAAGTCGTGGTTGAATAAGATTTTCGACGAGATGAAGGTCCCGATCCTCGTCAGTCTAATTGTCTTCTTATTCAGTCTTCCAATCATAAATATAATCATTGGCACTTATATCCCCTCATTTGTGAAGGGAACAGGTGAGCTGACTGTGCTGGGCCTTCTGCTCAAGTCATTCACAGCGGGTGGGACCTTTTGGCTTTTACAACGGGTTGTTGTTCCGCTTCTTTCGTTATAATATAGCATCCACCGGTAACGTTCTGCGACTAACGCTACCGTCGTGACTAAAAGTAAGGAAGTTACAACTTCCTTACTTTTTATGTCCTACGACAGATTAACCGATGAATCTTAAAATTAAGGAAGCTCTTTGAGCTTCCTTAATTTTAAGTTCATATGGTAAGAGAGCTCTTTGAGCTTCCTTAATTTCTAGTCCCACCGGTAGATGAAGCAGAGTCTTATTCTTCAGATAGTGGCAGTTTTATTGGTGCTTCACGATTTCTTCTATCTGCCCTTTTCCCCCTTTGTTCTGACAATTGCTGCGGCGGCTGCAGCATACGGCATGACGGGCAGTCTGGTTATTCCCGATGTAATCCTGTTCGCGGCCCCCATTATTTTTATGCTCTTGAAGTTAATGAAGATAAGCGGTTTTCAGAATGGGAGTGGGGGTGCGGTCGCAGTCTCTGACCGTGTAAAGGGTATTGCAAAGAAGATGCCGTCGTCAAGCGCACACGACGTGTCAGGTGTTGTGACGACCGGCGTTCTTGGTTCCATGGGCTCGTCGAGCGTAGAGAACTTCCAGACAATGGATGTGAGCGGTGGTGAGCCGCCCGCTGGACTGTCTGGTGTGAGCATCCCTGCATATGTTCGCGAGAAGGGACGTCTACTTGTTGTTCCTGAGACAAGCATGGCTCGTCTGGAATCGGTTGATACGAATCCTCGCCCGAGCCCCGCGCTCATCACTGGTGAGGATGGCATGTCTGTGAATACGGCCCTGACGCCGGATGCGACACAGTTACCTGACGCGGATCAGCAGGCTATGACCGCGTCTATGCAGGTGGGTCCTGAGAGCGCGTAATGGATTATAAAAGGCCATAGTAGATGGTTTTTCGCTCTAGAAATATATGTCCACCAGGTGTATTCTGTCTTACACCCGGTATACTTATACTGGTTGTTGCTGTTATTGTAGGAGTGTTTATGTATGTATACAACCCTCTTATAATCATGCCGCATACGCTCATGCCACAGCAACAGCCGCCTGTTAATGTGAATGTGATGACCTCAGATGGATCCAATGATCTGTATGCCCGCCCGCCGAGACCCCAGAGACGCTGGGACAATGGGCCCGAGTTTCCTCCTCGCGGCATGCTTCCTCCTCCCGACGGCGGCTACATTCTCAATACGCCCACACGCGGTCTACCCGAGTCGTATCAATCAATGGGTCTTCTGAAAACGGGAGATGGGCAGCTGCTTCCGCTGTTCGGTCGGCGCGTAGCGTCCCGCTCGGACCGATTCAACTATTACACGAGAACGGACACGAATAATCCCGTTCCTCTTCCCATCCACTACAAGCGCCGCGACTGCCAAGATGATGTGGGGTGTGATGAACTCATGTCTGGCGAAGAGATAAAAATAGTCCCTACGGGGCAAACCGCACAGGCCACACTCTATCGGTTTGATGGGCCCACATATGTTCCTGGGCTCATTTGACGTCGTGACTTAATTTTAAGAAAGCCACTGCTTCCTTAAAATTAATGTCCTACGACTAATTTGGTGATGGAACTATAATTTAAGGGATGCTCTTTGAGCTTCCCTTAAATTATAGTCTCACCGGTAGATATGCGCCGCTGTGGTTCAGGAAATACATCTTTTCCAGTTTTACCTCCGACGGTCAAAGACAGGGACCTCTATGAAAGTGTGAGAGACACAATTCCTATTGAGTTTAATCTCGGGCCGAGGGCCAACGCACCTATCTTCGTCAATACAAGCGAAGCCCGCATTGACGAGGCAAATAATACAGGAACCTATATTCGCTATAACGGTCTCAATTACAAGATTTTCCAGGCGCAGCTCACGGCCCCCCTGACGAGGGGCTGGATTCTCTCTGCAACGACAGCTGAGAATAATGTGGCCGATCTCACCGTTACATTTCAGAGTTCAAGTTCAACTGCCGACCCCAAATACATCTTCATGTCAATTCCTATTCTTCGTCAAGCGACCACCGTGATTGACCCCCTCTATATCGCGGCCCTCGCTGGGCAAAATGTGAGTGGCCCATTCTCTCTTTCCCAGTGTATTCCGAGTCAAGGAGACTATGCGACCTATAAAACCTGCCTGGAGCCGAATCCGTTCAACGCCTTCTGCATTGTTTTTTACCAGGGACTCCTTGTAAATGCGGGGACCCTAGATGCTATAGCAATGTTAGCTGGAAATAGGGGTGTCTGGCCGTCGTTCAAGGCCCCTACCGATGTCACATTGACAACAACAATCCTTCCTCTTACACCCGACGCATTCCGCGCGGCCGTCAGAATTAACACGGTTGGTGCTGAACAGAGCAAAAAAATGTCGGCGACGCGCGTGGACAATACGAGCGCATATCAATGCGTCCCTCTTGACCCAGATAGAGATATAGCGAGTGGAAAACTTACAATCGATACATCTACGGGAATGCCTCAGCCCATGACGAAGTTACTGGGTGCGAGAGAGTCAGAGAGAAAAGCTGCGGGTGGTAAGCCCCCTCTCGCGCCAGGAGAGATGGAGACCATTATTGCCGCGTTCTTAGGAATTATTCTTTCGCTAGCACTTGTGATTGGCGGCTTCTACGCATACCATTGGTATAGAGACGGGAATTTGAATATACTAGATTCATTCCCAACGTGGGTTCGCGAATTCCCATGGCTCGTCTTTACAGCTGTCTTGTTCTGTTTTGCGGGATTTTTGATAGGTGCGCTGACTAGATAATATTACTTAGCCACCGTGATAACTTTAAAATAAAGAAGCTCATGAGCTTCTTTATTTTAAAGTTTTATCACTCTAATGGTCGTAGGACATTAATTTTAAGGAAGCTATAGCTTCCTTAAAATTAAGTCACGACGTTACATTGTGCTCAATTAAATACTGGTTTGTCTCTTCGGGAAGACGCACACCAGGAAGAGCCTTCTTTCCATTCACCGAGCGGCCGATGGCCTCAAACTCGTCCGTCGCATCCTCAGCCGGCTTTAGGTAACACGATTATCGGTGGGGCGTCTCGGAGGAGGGTGGAGTTCGTCGGGCATAATCGGGGGGGCGGCAGCCAGCTGCTTCTCATACTCGGCAGGAGGGTCAACTGAGCGGGGAATGCTCGTGGCCAGAACTCTGTATCTGTATTCAATAAAGAGGGACATAATGGCTAAGAGAACCGTGACCGATCCTATAGGACTCTTCTTTACTAGATAAAGAAGGACCAGTAAAAGCAGCCCAGGCACAATCATGTTTGTGAAGGCCATCTTGTAGAGGACAGTGGGGAAAAACGGCGACGCCAGAAATATAAATAGAGACAGGCCAACGAGAATTGTATCGGTTCTGTTCATCTACCAATAAGACTTAAAATTAGTCGCAGGCACTCAAAGTTCTATCGCTGTATCTTAACAGGAGATGGACTTGGCAAAAGTTCTTACATCAAAAGGATATTCCATTCGTAAAGCTGCGCTGACCGACGCCGAAAGGCGGCGCATTGAGACAGAGCTGAAAGTTGCGCCCATCGTCCATCGTAGTTATCAGGGTGCTGAGGACCTCTCCTTTCGTATCTATCGCGAATCGCCGCAGCGATACTATCTGCCTCGGCGCTGGGGTCAGGATGTGTTTGGACCTCCAGATGCGACGATTCTCTCGGATGGTGTTCCTCTTTCAGAGACGGCGAAGGTCTTTCGCGGAACTCCTTACGATTATCAGGTTGACATTATCAAGAAGTTTGTAGATGCCGGGATTGCGCCAGCACAGGGTGGCGGCCTCATTTGTGTTCCGTGCGGTCGCGGAAAGACATTCATGGCCATCGCAATTGCTGCGAAGCTGGGGCGGCGCTTCATGGTCGTCGTGGACAAGGAGTTTCTGATGAACCAGTGGAAGGGGGAGATTGAGGCGCTGATGCCTGGGCTGAGGATCGGAATTTGCCAAGCTGGGCGGCGCGAGATTGAATCGGACAAATATGATTGCACCCTCTGCATGATTCAGACCCTCTGTGGCCAGGAGTTTCCAGAGAAGGCATTTGCGGAGTATGGATTTACCATTTTTGACGAGTGCCACCATCTGGGCGCTGGACATTTCTCTAAGGCGCTGATGAAGGTCCAAACAAAAGTGATGCTCGGCCTCTCTGCCACTCCCAAGAGAGAGGATGGTCTCACGAAAGTGTTCGAGTGGTTTCTTGGAACACCTGTGTATTGGGAGAAGGTGCGCGAGGCGGATCCGAGCGTAATTGTCCAGCCTGTCTATGTGGACTGCCAGGACAATACCTACACAAATGTTCCAGTGAATTGGAAGCAGGAGCCCGTAATGGGAAAGCTTCTGACACAAGTCGTTGAATGCGCACCTAGGACGAAGCAGGTTGCCGAGCTTATTTTGGAGATTTGCTCAGATGAGCGGCGTCGTGTTCTCGTGTTGAGCGAGCGGATTGGTCATCTGAATAGTATTGAGGCGCTCCTTGCTGCTGCACCGCGGGTGCCTACAATGGGCTATTACATCGGTGGAATGAAAGAGGAAGTCCGCGAGGCTGGCGCGGCAACCGCACAAGTGCTCTTGGCATCCTATGCAATGGCGAGCGAGGCTATGAATATCAAGACGCTGAACTGTGTTGTCTTAGCAAGTCCTCGTAAGAATGTGGAGCAGAGCACGGGCCGTATTCTGCGTGTTCAGGCAAACAAGAGGGTTGTCGCGCCTTTGATTGTAGACATTGTGGATGTACACGGAGTGTATCGTTCGCAATGGCGTAAGAGATGTATATATTATAGGAAGTGTAACTATACGATTTCTACTGAGGGAGAGGAGGGGATAGATGAGACCGTGGATTTACGTGCAGCAGATGATAATGGGTGTTTGTTTAGCGACGATTAGGATGACCTACCGTCGTGACTAAAAATTAAGGAAGTTACAACTTCCTTAATTTTTAATGTCCTACGACGTTACGCTTTGAATTAGCGTCGAGTAGAGCGGCGAGAGCGACGATTCTTCTTAGAGCGGCGACTACGTCTTCGTCCACCTGTTGTATTTGCATAGAGTGCATTTGCATTTGCGACAGCTGCATTTGCGACAGCTGCATTTGCGACAGCTGCATTTTCAGCGACAACCGCATTCGCATTCGCAACAACCGCAGAGGCATTCGCATTTGCTTGCGCTTGTGCTTGTGCTTGTGCAGCGGCATTCGCATTTGCTTGTGCTTGTGCTTGTGCTTGTGCTTGTGCTTGTGCTGCAGCAGCCGCATTCGCCTGTGCCTTCGCAGCCGCATTCGCCTGTGCTTTTGCAGCCGCATTCGCCTGTGCCTTCGCAGCCGCATTCGCCTTCGCCTTCGCTGCCGCATTTGCCTGTGCCTTTGCGGCTGCCGCGGCCTGTGCTTGTGCTTGTGCAAAAGCATTCGCCTTCGCCTTCGCCGCAGCATTCGCCTGTGCCTTGACAGCTGCCGCAGCATTCGCCTGTGCCTTTACGAGAGCATTCGCCTGCGCCTTCGCGACGGCCTGTGCCTTCGCAGCCGCATTCGCGGCGGCCGCGAGATTCACGAGCGGTGCCGCGGCAGCCTGTTTAAATCCGCCCATACACATGGGCGGCGCTCCAGGAAATGGAGAGACCTTCGTGGCACACGGATCAAACATAGGCATAGGCATCGGGGGCGGGAGAGAGGGTATCGGCACCGGAGTCGGAGAAGGAGAAGGAGCAGGCGGTTTAAATCCGCCTATACATATGGGCTGCGCTCCAGGAAATGGTCCAGGAAGCTTTGTGGCGCATGGATCAAACACGGGTATTTGTGTCGGTGGCGGAGGAGCCGGCAGCGCCTTCATCTTTGCCATAACCGCATTCCGCGCTATCGCATTTGTCTTCGCTTTTACCGCGGCCATTGCGAGGGCAGATTGCGCAGCCTGGTTAGGGCCTGGTATCTTAGGCCCAGGTAATCCTGGTATTCCTAGCCACTGGCCACCCTTCTGTTTACGCGTGTGTCTCATTCTATAGTATACCAATATTCTAGAATGGGACATGAAAGTATGAATATCTAGCGACGGTTGGCGCGACTCTTGCGACCACGGCTCTTGCGATTTTTACGCGAGCGGCGACCACCACCCGTCTTCAGGCAGGCAGGGCTCATCGACTTCGCATCATACGGCGTCTGGATCATGGAGGGAGAGCCTGTGCTGCCAACCCATGTGCTCGCCTGGTTACCATAGCCGGCCGTCGGCGCATAGTAAGCCTGATTATCACCGCCAAGGGAGGCACCGCCGAGAGGAGCACCGCCACCGCCCTGTCTAGGATTCAGCGGATTCGGCGTCGCGGCCTCGCAGGGGATTCTGGACATCGGGGCGAGGCCGCCCATGGACGGGGGACCCGCGGCAGCCGCACCCTCCGCGGAGACAAAGCCATAGCGACCACCAGACTGACGGCGGCGGCGCCCACCTGACATGCCAGGGAGTCCCTTCGGGCCAGAGTAGCCCAGAGAATCGGACTTGGGCGCCGCACTGTAGTCGGGGATCAGAGGCTTGCCACTTGTGACGACCTCCTGTCCATAGTTGTTGATAAGACCGGGTGTGATTGCAGCACCGAACTGATAGCCACCACCACGATGTTTCTTCGCTGTCTTTCTTACCATTCCACCTGTATATAGGCTAGATATATTTGTATAGGGATTTGCAAAACCTGTGCTTCTCGTGGCCGACGCCCGTGTTGCACTTAACTTCGAGCTCGCGACCTTGGCACCTTTTGCCGCTCTTGCAGACGCAGCGTGTGTAGCAACAACCTTAGCATTAGCGATCTTCTTCGTCTTCTCAGCGGCGGCGCGCGTAGCTGCTAACTTGCTCTGGGCAACCTTTGCAGTCTTGGCGGCCTTGGCGGATGCGGCTCCAGTGGCAACTAGTTTAGGGCTTCTCGCGCCAGACGGCGCAGCCCTAGCGGCCTTAGCAGTCTTGGCGGCTTTTGCGGCCTTAGCAACCTTTGCGGCCTTAGCAACCTTTGCGGCCTTAGCAACCTTTGCAGACTTAGCAACCTTTGCAGACTTGGCAACCTTTGCAGCAAGCGCAACAGATGCGGGACTTCTAGGGAAACCGGCAGGAGCGGTGGGACGAGCAAAAGCGGGACGAGCGATAGCGAGATGGGGCATCTGGAAACCCCCAGGACGCATCGGCGTCGCGGGTTTAGCAGCGGGACGCATCGGCGTCGTAGGTTTAGCAGCGGGACGAGCGGCAGCGGGACGAGCGGCAGCGGGACGAGCGGCAGCGGGACGAGCGGCAGCGGGACGAGCGGCAGCGGGACGCATTAGTGTCGCGGGCTTAGCAACAGGACGCACCGGCGTCGCGGGCTTAGCTGCAGGACGGGCAAATGGGCCCCCACCATATTTTATAGTCTCAGCCTCCCAGTTCATTCTATTTAGATGAGCGAATTTCCACAATCTCGTATCGGCCAAATTCAGAACTCCACTCCGCAAGAACAGGGATACGCCCCTTAATCGCCTTCAGCTTCTGACTCAACGAAAGCTGCTGAACAGCCGCACGCGAAAGCGCGGTCCCGTTTTCTAGGAAAAGATCATACACATCGGGCAGACTTTCCAAAGGAACCGCATATGCCTCTACACGCCCCACAGCTGGCACAGTATCATGAAGCACCGGTGCCGTTGTGCGAAACATAGGAACTGTAGCAGTAGAAGTAGTAGCCGGAGGAGCACTCGGTGTCTGAAGCTGAAACCAAAACCGCCGCTTTCCAGGAAGCTCGGGGATAAGGTCAACGCTGAAACAACTCTCCACAGTAGCTAAGGAACTGAGAGGCTTCGGATTCGCCACAGTGCAATTAATTCCGCTCATAAGACGGGCATCAGGAGTCCAACAATCCTCTACAAACGTCTTCAAAAAGCCGCGCCGTTCTGAAAACTTCTTCGTGTTATAGATATCCTCTCCCTTCCAGATCCAGACATCCTCTAGACGAAGAGTGTGCTGAATCTTATCGAGGGTCGCGACGAGCATCGTCCCGCCACCATCCCCCAGCCGCACATCCGTGCGCATACGCAGGGTCCATGCGGGAATCTTCTTGTTGGCACCGCTAGGTCTCGTCATCATGAAGACGGCCGGCTGCCTGGGGAGAAGTAGTAGGAATCCAGGGTCCGACCTGGACTCATTCTCCATCACATAGAACGTGCCCCTTTTCACAATTTGCTCCTTATCTGGCTGGAGCCGCTGCCGAATACAACAATCCTTGATACGTGTTTCCACGAACTGGGTTGCCAGATCGTGTAAAAACGAGTTTGCGAACTTGAGCTTCACAGCACTGGATTCGCGATGCGATGAGCGCAGATTCCCGTCTTCGAGATCATTCTGCGTAGCAGATGCCATTCTTACTACTTCTATACGTTGCTAAGTCTTAAAGCCTACGTTAAAATGCGGCAAACTCCGTATCACTCATCGTATCATTCGCTGCAATTCCCTGCATAAACTCTCCACCATTCTGGGCCATCTCAGGGGCAAATGTCTGAAGCGCCTGAGACGAAGTCATAGACCTAGATGACGCCACCCCGCTCACGACTGACCTATCCACGTCAGTCGGCTTCAGTCCAGGGCTAAAACTGCGTTCAGGGTGGCGCAGATTGTCCTGGAGATTCTCTGAACTATTCGGATCGTCCAGGGGGTCGCGCGCCGTTACGTCCGGAGGAGCCTGTCTCTCCTCCTGGGGAAGGGGCTGCGGGGCGGCACTTGGCGGACTGGGGCCAGAGGGGGACACGATGCGGGGAGGTTCAACGGGCGGCTGGTACTCAATGGTAGGCGCCGCCTGAACAGAGGTAAAATGATCAAAGCCAAACCACGACGGCTTATAGGCCTTCAAGAGAAGGTAGGCAACAAAGGCCGCGACAGCAACTGCAAGTGCTATCAAGATACGACTAAACATCTAAACTACCGTGAAAAAACAAACGGGGAGTTTTTACTTGGCCTAAAAAACTTCTTTAGATACAAAGTAGATGGACCCTCTAGCCGCCCTCGTCGTTGACGTGAAAACGGTGCTTTCCGCTACAAAGCCTCTTAATGCCGGTTCTTTAATAAAGGCCGGCGTAAAACTATGTCTTGACTCAAAGGCCCTCACAGGCCTCTCACATGATAAGAAGATTGCTCTTCTTATGAAGGCCATGGTGATGGCACTCACCGAGCTGAAAGAGAAGGAACTCGCCGAATGCTCGGCCGACCAGAAGGCGGCGGTCAATGATCGCTACGCACACCTTTCGCTCGTTGCCGAGTCGGGTCTCCCCGCAGTTCTTGAGACGGTTCACGAAATCTTCAGTGGAAAGCTCAGCCTCACGTCCCTCGTGTCTCAGATGAAGCCTGCATCGTGGTTTAGCTGGTTTTCGTGTGTTGCGACGTCGGCTGTCTCGACTGCTGCCGCGGCTGGCCTTGTCTCTGAGAAGCAGGCAGCAGATGCGGCGGCTGTTGTGAAGACGGTGGAGGACGCGCCGAAGAAGGTAGAGGAGGTGGCTGCGAAGGCGGAGGCCGTCCTTGCGCAGGCGAAGGCCGCGGTCCCCGCCCTTGCCCCTGTGACCGATGCGGTTGCTGCTGTTGTTGATAAGGTGGAGGCTGCGGCTGCTGCCGTTGCACCTGTTGCACCGGCGGTGGTCGTGGTTGACTTATCTGGCTCTGTGCAGGTACCGGCGCCCGAGGCCACTGTAGTGACCAGCCCTCCAGAGACAGCCCCTGTGGAGAATAAGCAGTAAGTAGGTACGTCTCTACAGTAAGTAGGCGCGGCGGAACATAATCGTCCGCGCACATCTCTACATCTTCTTCTATACTACCATCTTCCTGAGAGCGTCTCTCAAGAATATGATAGCAGCGCCAGTCATTTCCTACAAGAAAGCCAGTGTGCGAGCCGAAATTATAAATCGCGACCTCTTTTCCTATGATAGTAGATGCTACAGATGGTCTCCAAATGAGTCTCATACCTACCATATAAACTTGACGAGTCATTTAAGCGCAAGGAACGTATTCAAGAAAAACGGAGATGAGTAAGACGACAGCCTGTATTGTTCTCACGCAAAAGGCGGAGGTAAAGCAAGGAAAGCTTCCAGCCCAGGATGGGATTATCAGCTTGGACTCGGTGAAGACTTATCTTAAGAAGAAGGAAGTGCCAGAGATTCTGGGAACGTATCGCTACAAGACATATACTCTCACTCTTCTTGGATATACGACTGGCAAAGCTGGAACAGAGAATAAGCATGAGCTCCCTCCACCCTTTGACAATACCCTCTGTTTCGGCGACATTGTTCTCGTAGCATCTGCATATCCGACAACCTATACGAAGCCCGTGCCATTCAAGACAGAGGACTACGAGGCCTTCTATACAAAGATGTTTGGCGGCTTTGAGGACATTGATTCGGAGGACGAGGAAGAGGAGGAAGATGCAGAGGAGGCCGATGAGGTTGAAGTAGAGGCCGGTGTGAAAGAGAAGATTATTGTGGAAGAGGTGGACGATGATGAGGAGGCAGAGGATGATGAGGAGGAAGAGGTAGAAGCAGAAGCAGAGGCAGAGGCAGAGGCAGAAGTAGGCCCCGCCGATGTTGAGGTAGAGGATTTACCTATCCGTCCTGCCAAGATCAGTAAGAAGAAGCGTGCCGCCGCTGCCCTTCAGAGCGGTACATCCCAAATTCTCCATATTCCAAAGGAGGAGCATCTTCATAAGGAATCTGTAACGAATGCCCATCTCTTCCCAAAGCGCGAGCTTGCTATCCAGCAGATTGAGCTTGTCCTGAGAGAGGCTGGTATAACCGACCTGGATGTAAAGGAGTTGGAGCGCTGTATCTACAATGCATCCATTACGGAGGCTCTTGACCGCCATGTCACGTGCCACTGGAACAACTCGCTCTTCAAACATATCTATCTCACAAAGATGCGGCACATTCTCGGTAATCTTCTGCCATCAAGCTATGTTCAGAATACAAAGCTGCTTGACGATCTGCGGAGCGGGAAGTATTCAATTGAGGCCATCTGTTCCATCAACACCTACGCGCTGTGCAATGAGCGCTGGAGGGACTTTATCCATCGCCGGCAACAGCGTGAGAAGAGGGAGCTGGAGGGCAACAAGGCCATGGCGACTGACCAGTTCCTCTGCATGCGCTGCCACAAGCGCGAGTGCACATACTATGAAATGCAGACGAGGTCGGCGGATGAGCCGATGACTATCTTCATTCAGTGTATGAATTGCGGAAAACACTGGAGGCAGTAAGACTTGGGACTAGATATATGGGGGACCAGGCACAGGCATCGGGACAGGCATCGGCACAGGCAATCAAGACAAAGCTAGTAGGTCTCGGCGAAGATACATGGCCCGTGCTTGAGAATCTCTGGGATTTCTATAGTGAGAAGGGCGTGAAAACTGTTTTTGTTAGCGTAGGCTCTTCACCGAGCGCTGTTGCTGATTTAGACATCGCAGAGACGCTGGGCTGCCCTGTTCACGTGTGGAACTTCAACGAATCCCATGCTGCCAAGTGGGATGAAGTGAGAAAGGTGCTGAAGGATAGAAAACGAGGGGCTGATGCCAGCTCGTTCACGGAGGGCGTGGATACAAAGTGGGTTCTTCCCAAGAACGTCCGGTCCTATATAGGAATTCCCGGCTTTTACACTGCAAAGTCAGACGCGGTATCTACGGTTTCTGTAGACGATTGTGTAAAACAGTGCACAGACACGATGAAAATGGACGGCGAGAAACGTATAGACATCCTGAAGATTTCACTGGTGGAGGGGTGGGAACGCAGTGTTCTCGCGGCCGTTCTAGATACCGGCTACCGCCCGGGTCTGATTATGGTGAAGTGGTCGCAGATGCCAGATACCCATCTGTTTACCACACTTACAGCTGGTCACTTACAGAACTGCGGATACACCCTCCTCGAGACTAACGGCGATCACTTCACATATATGTTTATTGACAGATGTATGTATGAGATTTGCAGCTGGGAGACAAATAAGACTGTGAATCCTCTTGTATCTGAGATTATGGAGGCAAGTCAGAAAAACAATTCTAAATAAAACATAAGAGAGGCGAGTTAATGGAAAAAACTATATCACCTCTTCACGAGAAACGACTTCTATTGCTTCTCGTGAAAAAGCAGCAGATTGGTCGAAGAGCCTATTCCGATATTACAAAAGTAAAACCATCAAGTAGTAAGCGGACCAGCTATGAAAAACAAAAATACAACCAGACGGTTGAAGCCATCTAACACCAGCCTGCCTGGACCTGTAGTCTCTATCAAACCTGGAAAGAATTTCTACAAACACGTGAATGGACATTGGCTACAGCACGCATCTATTCCGCCTTTCCGCACATCCTTTGGTGTGAGTGAAGAGGTGGAGCGTTTGATTGAGCAGCAACTGGAGACTCTATTGGCAAAATGTTACACGGTAGCCCAGAAGGGTGCGTCACCGACGACAAAGCGGGAGAAGATGATGGATGTCATTGGCCGTTTCATGCTTTCGTCCATGCGGCGGGAGAAGCAAGAGAACAGCGTGGCGTTTCTACGAAAGAGTATACGGTCCATGATCTGTATCCGCGGCCCAGAGGATGTTATGGAGCGGATTGGTAATATGAATCGGCATGGTATTTCAACATTTATGAATGTGAGCATCTTCCAGCGGCGAAACCCGAGCGAATATACTCTTATGGTGGGGTGCGGGTCACTTGGTCTTCCAGATGATACTTATTATAGTGGCACAGCGCCTGGGAAAACACAGACCCTTCTCGCATATGTGAAACTCTGTGAGGACCTGGGAAAGCGGCTCTTTATTGACGAGCTGCGCACGGCCGTCCAGACGGAAGCGTCGCTCTCTGGAATTATCAAACGATACAAGGACGAACTATTCGAGGATATAGAAGGCAATCAGCTGGACAAGGCCTTCCCTGGAATCGCGTGGGACAGCCTGTTTACATCCTATGGTGTTGCCAACTGGAAATCAAAGACGGTGCGCGTTTATAATACACGTGTAATAAAACAGATAGAGAAGTGTTTGAAGACGTGGACACCAGATAGCTGGAGCAATCTGTTCACTCTTCACACAATTCTCTACGCTCTGCCGGTCTTGCCGCCACCCTATGACGACCTCCACTTCCAGTTTTTCGGTAAACGGCTGCGTGGCCAGGTGGAGAAGCTGCCGCAAGACCAGTTGACGCTGAATCTTGTGCGCACACTTCTTCGTATTCCGCTCTCCTATCTCTATGTGGACGACTATGTGGAGTTAGAAACGAAGAAGGATGCCACAGTCTTTGCCGAGACTATACAAAAACACGCGTTGGCCCGCCTCGCGAAGGTGGAGTGGCTGGAGGAGGAGACCAAGAAGCTCGCGATTCGCAAACTGGAGGCGATGACCTTCAGCATTTCAAATCCAGACGAGTTCCCAGCAATCAAGATTCCAGATCTTATCACGGACAACTTCCTACAGAACATGTATCTTCTCTCTGAAATGAACACGGTCACTATGATTTCTCGCATGGGCACAAAGGCGGATCCTGAGAGCTGGGATGAGGCGCCTTACATGGTGAATGCCTATTATTTCAATGAGCGAAACCAGTTCGTGCTTCCCGCGGGCTCAATCCAGTGGCCGTTCTATAAGCGCAGCAAGGAGCGCATTGGCTGGAATTATGGAGGGCTGGGGGCTGTGATTGGCCACGAAATCACCCACGCCTTTGACATGGACGGTAAGGATTACAACGAGAAGGGTGAAAAGAAGAGCTGGTGGACGAAGAAGGATACTGCCGATTATGAAAAGCGGACGGACGCGCTTGTAAAACTGTTTGACAGTGGCAAGATTCTCGGCCACCCTGTTGACGGAGCACTCACACTCTCAGAGAATATCGCCGATTTGGGAGGACTTGCGATTGCACTGGATGCTCTTCATCAGGAGCTTGGCGACGCATCTGAAGAGGAGAAAAGGAAGCAGCTGCGGGATTTTTTCATTGCATATGCCGTCTCCTGGCGCGTGAAGGAGCGGCCCAAAAAGGTGATTCAGAGCCTTTTCTTGGATGTCCATGCGCCGGCTGAGCTGCGCGTGAATTTCATTGTGAACCAGTTTGACGAGTGGTATGAGTTATTTGGCGTTGTGACGGGTGATGACCTGTATGTGCCACCTGAGGAGAGGGTGCGCATTTTCTGATTTTAGAGAACCATCAGATCCGAGAGGCGCCAATACTCAAAGCTGCCATCGGGCATCGGCCGCTTCAGAATGAACGGGAGACGACGCTGCTCCAGCTCCAAATGCGCAATCTCAATCGCCTTCGTCACATACTCAGGAACATCCACATAAGGGCGCGCCCCCTGTGAAAGCTGATTTGCGCGAAATCCAAGAATCTTGGTCTTCTCGAAAATCGTCAGGAACGGCTGGGAGCGGTGATAGGGGTCCACGACCGTGTCCGAGTCGCCGAGCGCAACGCGGAGAGGAATCTTGGCCGCCACAGTGTCCGCATAATCAAGAATGGATTCGGGGTGGAACTTGTAGAGGACCTCGAGCGGCTCAGGGATGACGGCGCGGTCATCCTTCTCTATACCCTCTTCCTCAATGGCTGCAAAATCCTCTGCCACGTCAATATCACCCTCCTCATAGACATCGTCTGCAGGTGCTGCGTCTGCCATAGTCTTTCTACTAAAGGTCCGAAGAGAAATGTTTTCCAATTTTAGGGCGGAGGAGGGGCAGGGTGCAAATTTGACTTAAGAAGATGGCGCGTAGGAAGTATAAGAATGAGTGTTCCCCCCGTTGTTTCCTACGAGTCTTTTGATGAGATGGCTCTGCCCGAGCCTCTCCTCCGCGGTATTTATGCGCATGGTTTTGAGAAGCCCTCTCCCATTCAACAGAAGGCCATTGTTCCTATTAAGAATGGGAATGACGTTCTGGCGCAGGCCCAGTCGGGCACTGGTAAGACGGGTGCTTTTAGTATCGGGGCGATGTGCCACGTAGATCCGGCGATTAAGAAGCCGCAGATTCTCGTGCTTGTGCCCACCCGCGAGCTCGCTCAGCAGATTGAGTATGTGGCCACCCACATTGGTTCCAAGCTTCCACTCTCTGTCTACTCTGCCACAGGCGGCACGCCTATTAGCGCGGACCTCCGTGCACTGGAGCGGGGTGCGCAGTATATTGTTGGAACTCCTGGCCGCGTCTATGACCTCATGCACCGCGGCGCCATTCAGCGCCAGCACATCAAGTATCTCATCATGGATGAGGCGGACCAGATGCTGGAGGACCGGTTCCGTGAGCAGGTGATGTGCATCCTGGGTCTTGGCTTTCCGAAGGAGACTCGTGTTGCGCTGTTCAGTGCGACGATGCCCACCGAGGTCGTGGAGTTTGCGGAGAAGCTTCTCACCAATCCTGTAAAGATTCTTATCCCGCCCGAGGAGGTTACGCTGGAGGGTATCAAGCAGTATTATGTTGAGCTGCCGCGCGAGGATTGGAAGTATGAGGTTCTCTGCGACCTCTACCAGCAGCTCAATATCAATCAGGCCATTATCTACTGCAACAAGCGCCAGAAGGTGGAGTGGCTGGCCGAAAAAATGTCTGGACAGGGTTTCCCGCTCTCGTTCATTCACGGAGAGATGGAGGTTGAAGAGCGCCGCCGACGCATGACGGAGTTCCGCAAGGGCGGCATCCGCGTTCTCATCAGCACGGATCTACTTGCCCGCGGCATTGATGTGCAGCAGGTAAGTCTTGTAATCAACTATGAGCTGCCGGTGCAGCGCGAGAACTATATCCATCGCATTGGCCGCTCTGGCCGCTTTGGCCGCAAGGGTGTGTCTATCAATCTGCTTCTGGCGGACGAGATGAAGCTAATGAAGGATATTGAGAGCTACTATTCCACACAGGTTACCACTCTACCTGAGGACCTAGCTGGAATCACCCTCACGTGATACTGCTGCAGTAGCAGTAGCACCAACGGTTGAAGGCGTAGCAGCAACAGGAGGCGCAATAACACGAATATCGTGGCGGCACACAGGGCAGTGCACATTTTCTTGAAACCATACATCAATACATGACTTGTGAAATGCGTGATGACAAGCGTTCAGTGAACGCCTCTCAACACCCACATCATATCCATCCTGGCAGATTGCGCACACCGCATTCGTGTCGGCATCACTGGTAGTAGACAGCGTCGTATTCGCGCGAATTGTCTCTGCGCTAGGCCGAACAACGACCGCATTCATGAAGCCAGGATTCAGCGTTGGCGAATTGAGCATCGTCGTGAAGAGATTTAAGATATTATCAGCTGCTGTATTCACAGGCACAGTCTCTTCGTAGACATATCGGGCAGGTCTATAGAGAGGAACAGCAACTCGCGGCTGATTTCTAATATAGGCAGCCCGCCCCAGAGAGAAGAGGTCAAAGCGGCGCCGTGTCTGTAGCTGAACATAGGCAAGCACCTCAGGCACCGTTTGGAAGGATGTCGGCTCATAGAGGAGCGCTGGAAAGTAGTTGTGAATATCATCTAGAACCCCTACGCCATAGAGTGATTCATAGGCTGCAAACGAGGGGGCGGCCATCTTTTCTTACTATCACTCCTAAAATTGAGGGTTCAAGTTTTCCCCCACCCCCTATCCGAATGTCATTGTCACCACCTGCGGCAAATAAGAAGGGTGTCGTAGGTCTCAGGAATCTCGGTCTCACATGCTATGCAAATGCGACACTCCAGGCCCTGCGCCACATTGAGCGAATTCCGTGGATCTTCACAGACGGGCGCTACGATACACTCACGCGGAAGGACGCCACCGGGAAACGCCAGCTTCAGCAGGCAGTCTCCAAATCATTCGCGGATGTTCTCCAGCAACAAGAGGCCGGCTCAGCACCTGGCGTTTTGCGCCCTGCCGGCTTCTGGTCTGCGATGCGAGACTGCGTGCGAGGCTCCGTCTATGAGCATTTCGCAACGACTGCTCCCCATGATGCGCACGAGTTCTTGATGTTCATGTTGGAGACACTTCACGATAGCGTGTCCATTGAGGTGGATATGCAGATTATGAAGAGCCCACCCAGCACAGAGACAGAGAAGAGGGTTGTGGAGGCACTGGAGGTCTGGAAGAGGGAGTTCTCGAAGGCATACAGCCCTCTGGTAGACCTCCTCTATGGTCTTCTTCATATGCGCACCCGCTGCCTGACATGTGGCCACGTGAGCCATCGCTGGGAGACCTTCAATACGCTGAAGGCGGCCGTTCCCACACGCAACGCTGAGAACGATGCGAATCCTGTTGATCTCACGGCGATGCTGAAGGAGGAGCTGAAGGGAGAGGACATCGAAGGGTATTCCTGCGACAAGTGTTCGCCGGTAAGGACAACTGCACACCGCGACACTGCGATTTGGCGGCTTCCACAGACACTCATTGTCTGTCTGAAGCGATTCACCTATGACGGCCGCAAGATTCACACGAAGGTGAAGGTGCCGGCGGTCGAGCCATTTAATACACGGGCACTCTTCTCGGAGGAATCTCCCGAGAAGGATGCTGTGACTGACTATACGCTGCGCTCTATTGTGGACCACCATGGCGGGTCGGGCGGTGGCCACTACACGGCTCAGTGCAAGGACAAGATTACGAATACGTGGTATATCTATGATGATGATACACCGACGGCGATTCCCGTGCCGATTATTGGGGAGACGACGTATGTGCTGTTTTATGAGCGGGGTGTCAAGTAAGACTCCCCGCAACCTGTGGTGAGCGGGGTCAACATGTCAAGTAAGCTTTATACATTGGGTGAATAGACTCCCTGTGCGAAGATGGCCGCGGAAATACCTCCTGTTATAATCATTGTGAAAACCCAAGACAAGAAGATTTTTCCTATAATCTTCCAATTGAGGTCCTTGAGATTGTAATCGCAGAGGCTGATTCCAATTACACCTCCAGTAATGCACTGAGTAGAGGAGATAGGAAGTCCATACTTAGAGGCAAAGGAGACAGTGAGAGCTGTTGCAAGCTCAGCTGCAAATCCGCGGGAGGGAGAGATAAATGTGATATCCTTTCCAAGCACCTCCATGATTTTTATACCATACGTCGCGAGTCCAGCCACGATACCTGCGCCTCCCAAACAGAGAATCCAGATGGGGACCTCGATCTTAGATGCGACGGCATTGTTTTGATAGATATACCAGATTGCCGCCAGAGGGCCTACCGCATTGCTAACGTCATTTGCACCGTGCGCAAATGACGTGCATACAGATGTGAAAATCTGGAGATATCTAAACGTGTATTCTACACGAGGGTCATACTCGGTTATTGCTGTGCTCGTGGGTCCAGATACGCTTACTAATGCTGTCTCAGTCACAGGTGCAGGTGCAGGTGCAGGTGCGGGTGCCGAAACATCCTTTACTGTG
>Ga0214919_10001038_pt1 | contig 46849 bp, 66 predicted proteins | sample LL1503_MetaG_FD_177994 | JGI IMG/M metagenome (GOLD analysis project Ga0214919, IMG submission 177994) | Freshwater microbial communities from Lake Lanier, Atlanta, Georgia, United States - LL-1503 | ecosystem: Environmental > Aquatic > Freshwater > Lake | place: USA: Georgia | collected... | reverse complement strand
GAAAACAACTTTCCGACGATTACCCTTGCGGATTCGTCTACGGTCTCGTCTACGGCTCAGATTAACCGCTTCATTGAGCAAGCGGAACAGCGCATCTACAACTCGGTGCAGTTCCCCTCGCTGCGTAAAAATCAGACAGGGGTCATCACGTCAGGCAACAAGTACCTGACAACCCCGAATGACTTCCTTGCGCCGTATTCCTTGGCGGTCTACACAGGTTCTGGCCCGTACACGTATTTGCTGAACAAGGATGTGAACTTCATTCGTGAGGCATATCCCACACCAACGGATACTGGGACTCCTAAGTACTACGCTTTGTTTGGCCCTGCTGTGTCTGGCACAACTATCACCACGGAGTTGACGCTAATCCTCGGGCCTACGCCCGATGCGGCCTACGATGCTGAATTTCACTACTACTATTACCCTGAGTCCATCACCACGGCTACCAATACGTGGCTAGGGGATAATTTTGATACCGTGTTGCTGTACGGTTCTTTGGTAGAGGCATACACCTTTATGAAGGGTGAGCCCGACCTGATTGCGCTGTACGATGGTAAGTACAAAGAAGCCCTTGCACTGGCTAAACGTCTGGGTGATGGCATGGAACGTCAGGATGCGTACCGTAGTGGTCAATATAGGCAGGCGGTGACATGAGCATAGTCCAGACGCAGACCACCAGCTTCAAGAAGGAGCTTTATCAGGCTATCCATAATTTGTCCACAGACTCTATCTACATTGCTCTGTATACCGGAAACGCCAATTTAAACGCAGACACTACGGTCTACTCGGCAACCAACGAGGTCTCAGCTACCGGCTATACGGCGGGCGGGCAGGCATTGACTGGGGTCGCCATCAGTTCTTCCGACTACACGGCCTATGTAAATTGGGCGAATGTGTCTTGGACGGCTGCACTAACGGCCCGATGCGCTCTGATTTACAACGTGACCCAAGGCAACAAGTCCATTGCAGTCATTGATTTTGGTGCAGACAAAACTTCTACCACTACGTTTACAATCACCATGCCCGCTAACACGGCAACCACTGCACTTATCAGGAGTTCAAATTGATTGTTACTACGACCAAAGGCGATATGGATGACTCCCTGCTGGAGCATCGCACTGGAACTATTGACAACGAGAATGAACTTACCGTATGGGATGAGTACTGGCTGGATGGTGAGCTTGTTCACCGCTCTGCTCATGTGACGTTGAAACAATCCCCCAGCTTCGCTGGTGGCGAAACTGCAACCTTTTAAGGATATATCGTGGCAAACACCCAAAGCATGTGTACGTCGTTCCTTGGGGAACTTATGTTGGGCCAGCACCAGCTTGGCACTTCCACTATTGTGTCTCGGGGCAGCTTGACTTCTCCTACCACCGACACTCTCAAAGCCGCGTTGTACCTTGCTTCGGCAACCATCAATGCAGCAACTACGGTTTACACGGTTACTGGTGAGGTATCAGGAACCAACTACACGGCTGGCGGTATCACGGTAACCAATGCGACCGCACCTACGTCTACTAATGCCTCAGCTACCGCTGGGGTAGGGTACTGGACTGCTTCTGCAAGCCTTGTTTACACGACTGTCACCCTATCTACTGCGTTTGATACGGTATTGATTTACAACTCCACCCAGAGTAACAAAGCAATCAGCGTTCATACGTTCTCTTCGCAGACCATCACTGCTGGTACGTTGACTCTAACAATGCCGTCCAACACCACGACGACTGCACTACTGCGTCTGGCTACAACCTAATACGGGGCGGCTATAGGCCGTGTAAACCATGTTTGGTATAAACCCGTTTTCCGCTGCGCCGTTTGGAGCCACGGCTGCGGGCGGGCTATCTGGCGTTCAAGCTACAGGTAACACTGGAACTGTCGGCACAAGCCGAACACTAGCCCTCACAGGCGTAAGTGCGGAAGCCCAAGTCAACTACGCATGGGGCACAGGTGCTTGGAGCGACTACGGGTGGGGTGGCGTATCCCCTAACCTCACTGTAAGCATCTCCTATGACCGCGCTTTATCAGGCGTAGAAGCATCTGGAACAACCGGTTCAATAGCATCGGTAGACAAGTCCTTTGCCCTTACGGGGGTTCAAGCGTCTGGCTCAGTTGGGACGATAGCCACAAGTAGGACACTAGCCTTAACTGGGGTTCAAGCTGCTGGCCTGACTGGAACGGCAACCCCTAGCATAACAATCCCCATCACTGGGGTAGCAGCCGCTGGAACTGTCGGCACTACTACTTACGCTTCCTCTATAGCCCTCACGGGCGTACAGGCTGCTGGGTCTGTTGGGACGGTAACTCCATCTAGGTCTTTTGCGTTAGTTGGGGTTCAGGCTAGTGGCTCCGTAGGTTCTGTAACGTACAGCTTAACGCTAGCGCTTACTGGGGTATCTGCTTCTGGTCTGGTTGGAACAGAATCCCCTGCTGTAAATATCCCATTGACAGGAAATTCAGCTTCTGGTGCGGTTGGCACGGTAACAACAAGCAGGTCAATTGCGCTATCTGGTGTAGCTGCGGCAGGCTTGGTAGGGGTAGTTACCGCAGACCGGTCTTTGGCATTGACCGGGGTTTCTGCCGATGGAGCAGTAGGTACTGTTGGGTTTAACAAAAGCATTGCACTCACCGGGGTTCAGGCCGACGGTGGAGTGGGGACTATGGTTCCCCCGCTCAGTATCAACACTGTATCCGCAGAGGGTCAGGTTGGTAGTGTTGGGTTTGGTATTACTATGGAGCTATCCGGGGTTTCTGCCTCTGGGTATGCGGGTTCACTCCGGCTGCTGTGGGAGCTTATTGATGACAGCCAGACCGCAAACTGGCAAAATATTAACGACGCGCAGACCGCAGCTTGGGCGGCAATTGACAACGCCCAGAGTTCCAGTTTTAGTAATACAAGCACCACTCAGACACCGGGCTGGGGTACAATTGACAACGCGCAGACAGACCAATGGGAATTGGTTGAAACGACATAGGGTTATAAATGGCACTTGTTTTAGCAGACCGCGTACAGGTAGCAGCTACAGCCAACACGACTGTCAGCTTCACGTTAGGCACGACCTCTACCGGCTACCAGAGCTTTGCTGTTGTTGGTGACACTAACACTACGTACTACTCTGCCACTGATGGAACCAACTGGGAAGTAGGGATTGGCACTTATGCTACCTCTGGCCCGACATTGACACGCACTACAATCTTCTCGTCCAGCAACAGCAACAATGCAGTCAGCACATTCGGAGCGACCGTTACAGTGTTTGTGACCTACCCCGCCAGTGCAGCGGCTACCGATGGCAAGTCAATCATTATGTCGATGGTGTTCGGCATCTAAAGGAATAGCATGGCAAACCCGAATATGGTCAACGTGTCCTCCATCCTTGGAGTGACAACCTACCTTGTACCGACAACCACGACTGCAACCACTTGGACTGCACTGACACCATCAGCGGGAACCATCAACAAGATTGACACCATGATGGCGACTAACGTCACAGCAACTGCTGCGACTATCACGGTGTCCATCAACAGCGCAACAGGCGGAGGCGGTACGGCGTACCGCTTGACGTACCAAACCAGTGTTCCCGGAAATTCGTCTTTGGTAGTGGTGGACAAGAGCACCATGATTTATGTGGGTGAAGCGCAGTCCATCGTAGTGACATCAGGCACGACCAATGCAATCGAGATGGTCGCAACCTACGAGGCCATCAGCTAATGAATCGGTTTAAGGGTTCCATTCGGTCTGCTACGGCTGCACCTACCAGCGGGACTGCTGCGGTAGGGATATGGACGCTGACGGAACAGATGCAAGGAAGACAAGCAAGTGCTTGGCCCGGATACGCCACTTCGACCGTTGAATACCTTGTAGTTGCTGGCGGTGGTGGAGGCGGCGCTCAAGTTGGTGGAGGCGGGGGTGCTGGAGGATATAGAACAGCGTCTGGTTTTGCTGTTACGGCTGGCACGCCTATAACCGTTACTGTTGGCGCTGGGGGTAGCCCCGGTTTATATAACGGGGGGACTAGTGCGCTAAACGATGGCGGGAACGGAAGCAACTCTGTATTCTCGTCTATCACTTCAACGGGCGGTGGTGGGGCTGGTGGGTACAACGGACGTAGCGGTCTTGCTGGTGGCTCTGGGGGCGGCAGTGGCTCACAAACAGCAGGAACAGGCGGTACAGGAACTGCGGGGCAGGGAAATAATGGTGGCGTAGGAACCGTTACTTTTGAAGCTGGTGGCGGCGGTGGAGCAGGCGCGGTAGGCACTACCGCTGGCGGCATAGGAACATCAAACTCTATACTACCCACGTTCTCAGGCACTGGAAATATCGCCTCTACGACCGTGTTGACGGTAACTGCAATTACAACTGGCTCGATTGGGCCGGGTACTTTAGTAGCTACCGGTTCAGGCATCCCAGCAGGCGCATACATTACAGAGCAACTTTACGGTGCTACAGGAACTTCTGTAGCAAATACCACGCTGAGTGCTAACGCATCAGCGGCGGGAACCGGGAGCGTAGTTCAAAATATCACAGTCACCAGCGCCACAGGCATTGCGGTGGGCCACTTGGTAGCAGGCAATGGGGCGCAAGTCTTAAACAACAATACGCCAACCCCCTCTGTAGGTATTCGCGCAGATACTTACGTTACTGCTATTGCTGGCACAACAATCACACTAAGCAACTCAATACTAGGAACAATAAACTCAGGAACTGCGGTGTATTTTTACGCTCCGGGCGGCACAGGCGGGTACACCATGAGCGCCGCAGCTACAGCCACAACTACTGGGGTTGCGCTAACAAGTTCTGGACAGTATTTTGCAGGCGGCGGTGGCGGAGTATCTACTTCAGCTACGGCAACTGTTTTTGCTGCCGGGGGCGCTGGAGGTGGTGGTGGTGGCGGTAACAACGCAAGCTCAACCACAAAACTTGTCGGTCAAAGCGGGGGTGTAAATACCGGAGGCGGTGCAGGCGGTAGCCGCGATGCCAACGGCGGTACAGGCGGCTCGGGGATTGTTGTAATTCGCTATTCAGATTCTTACCCTTTGGCGGCAGCTACAACCGGTTCTCCCACGGTCACAACTGCTGGCGGGTATCGCGTATATAAATTCACGTCTTCTGGGACAATCACTTTCTAATCATGGCCCACTTTGCACAAGTTGAAAACGGAATTGTGATGCAGGTCATTGTGGCTGACCAAGATGTCATTGACTCCGGCGCGTTTGGTTCGGGTTGGATTCAGACCAGCTACAACACCCAAGGCGGACAGCATCGGTTTGGCGGCACGCCGCTGCGTAAAAATTACGCTGGCATCGGCTACACCTACGATACCCAAAGGGATGCGTTTATACCGCCAAAGCCCTACAATAGCTGGACGTTGGACGAAGATACCTGCCTATGGCAACCGCCCGTAGCGCGGCCTGTGGACGACAATATGTACGACTGGGATGAAGAGTCCCTCTCTTGGAGAATGATTACATGACGACTTCCTATACCTCTCTCTTGGGCCTTGCCCTTCCCGTTACGGGAGAACTGTCCGGGTCATGGGGCGACACGGTCAACAACTACATTACCAGCTACCTTGATGCAGCAGTGGCGGGCACAAACACCATCAGCACCGACGCAGATGTAACGCTCACCAAGACCACCAACGCATCTCTCAGTGGCACATCTTCCCAATACGCAGTCATCCTCTGGACTGCTGGTGGCACAGTAACCCGCACCATCATCGCCCCGTCGGCATCGTCAGGTAGCCGTCAGTTCTACATCGTTGTCAACAAGACCTCAAGCACACAGTCTATCAAGCTGTGCGGCACTGGGCCTACCACCGGGGTAACTATCGGCGCGGGCAGTTCAGCAATCTGTACATGGAACGGCTCGGACTTCATCAAAGTTTCAGGAAGCGGTGGCGCTACAGGTGGCGGAGCCGACCAGATTTTCTATGAGAACGGACAGACCGTGAACACCAACTACACCATAACCACCAACAACAACGCCGGTACATTCGGGCCTGTTTCTGTTGCAGGCGGGGTAACGGTGACCGTGCCGTCCGGCTCCACTTGGTCAGTTGTCTAAGGAATACACATGAGTTCAATCGCAATCACAGGCAACGCAAGCGGGGCTGGTGTATTCACCATTGCATCACCCAACAGCGCCAGCAGCTACACGCTAACCCTGCCAACGGTTACGGGAACACTAAGCGTAGGGACACAAATTCAGCCAATCTCCGCTTCAGTTGCAACCAATGCAATCACTGTGTCAGCCTCTGCGCTGACATTAGATTTCCGTTCCACCACGTTGACCAGCGGGACTGTAACAACGGTATCGGGAACCCCCGCTAATTTGACCATTGCAGCGACTGACAGCTTTGGATTGGTAACAGCCTATGGTAATCAGCGGATTGCCATACTCGCCATCAACAATGCAGGAACCATTGAACTTGCAGCTTCAGCACTTTATGGTGGTGTATCTCTTGATGAGACAGGGGTCATTACAACCGCAGCTACTTCAACAACGGCAACTGCAATCAAAGCAGCAAACGTGCGGACAAGCGTTGCGTACCGGGTAATTGGGTTTATTGACGCTACGTTTACTACGGCTACGGGCTGGGGGTCGCTGGTGCTGGTACAGGGCCAAGGTGGGGAAGCATTGTCTGCAATGAGCTCTGTAGGGTACGGACAAACTTGGCAGACGTTTACGTCAGCGCAACGGCCTGCGTCTACTAATTTCTATAACACTACGGGTAAACCTATAGTGGTTTCTTTTTCGCAAAACTCTGCGGCCGGTAGTTCAACTTTAACAGTTAATGGAATATTAGTCGCCAGCGCCGCTGGTGTCGCAGGAAATGTTGTCTCTCAACTTACTGGTATTGTTCCACCGGGTGGAAGTTACTCCATTACTTGGGCTAATGCTTTTACAGCTTATGCTGAACTTCGTTAAGGACTAAAAATGCAATACTACAAAGACACCGAAAATAACTTGCACTGGTTGGAATCAACTGAGTTTGAATACTACCTGCCTAGTGGCTGCGTCCCAATTACTGATGAAGAAGCCGATGCACTACGCCCTAAACCAGCGGAACTGACCTACGCACAACAACGTATTGCTGAGTACCCGCCCATGACCGACTACCTTGATGGCGTAGTGAAGGGTGACCAAGCGCAGATTGACAAGTACATTGCCGACTGCTTGGCAGTCAAAGCCAAATACCCGAAAGGCTAACCCATGACCGCTGTAATATCAGGCACAAACGGGCTGCTTCAGTCCTACGACTACCAAGTCCTCACCACGGCGTTTACATACACGTTTGCTGCTGGCACTCAGGTGTTGGTGATAAATCCTGCTGGTACACTAGCTACAGGCACTATCACAATGCCTGCATCGCCTGCGGATGGCATGACCATCACGTTCAGCAGCAGCCAGCAGATTACGGCCCTGACTCTTAGCGGGAATACTGGGCAGACGGTGGTTAGCGCAGTGACGTTTCTGCCAGCCAAGACGGGCGTGTCCTATGTTTATCGCTTGGCAAATACATCTTGGTATCCCACAGCGACTGTGCCAGGTACGGGTTCGCAGTTGGTAAGTGGAACTTCTGTATCAACAGCAACCTGTTCATTTACTGGTGTAATTTCTACAACGACTTTAACTGCCTCTGCCGTAACTGGGACTATTGCAGTAGGTCAAGTAATTACTGGAACTGGCGTTACTGCTGGAACTGTTATTACTGCTCTTGGTACAGGCACTGGTGGCGCTGGCACTTACACAGTCAGCGCATCACAAACAGTTTCATCAACAACAATTACCGTAGTTGGTTTAGATTTTTTAAGCATCCCGTCTTGGGTTAAGCGGATTACTGTGATGTTTAACGGTGTTTCTACTAACGGAACATCTGTTGTTCAAGTTCAAATAGGGGCTGGAAGCATTGTATCGACAGGATATGTTAGTGCTTCAATGTCTGGTTCTGCTACGAGTTCTGGAACTACGGCATCTACAACAGGTTTTGCAATATATAACGTCAACGCAGCAGCGGATGTTAGAAGTGGGCATTTTATTATTACAAACATATCAGGAAATATTTGGGTATGTTCTTTTACTATCGGTAATGGAGCTAACGGTACAACGGATGCAGCGTGTTTTGGTGGAGGCAATATTACCCTTGGCGGGACTCTTGACCGTGTTCGCATCACTACTGTCAATGGAACGGATACCTTTGACGCTGGCTCCATCAACATTCTTTACGAGTAAACCACTATGGCAACCACAATTAGCGGAAGCGCAGGAGTCACATTCCCTGCTGGCGGCGTTGGCAATCCTGCCGGTGCTGTGGTCGGTACTACTGACACCCAGACGCTGACCAACAAGACGTTGACCAGCCCGACGATGACCACGCCCAACATTGACTCGGCTCAATTTGCCACAGTTTCTGGTACAGCACCTATTTATCCCTGCCGTGCTTGGGTAAACTTTCTAGGTTCTAGCGGTGCAGTTAGTGCGTCTGGTAATGTATCTTCGGTTACTAGGGCAAGTGCAGGAAAGTATACCGTTAACTTTACGACTGCTATAGTAGACGCGAATTACGCTGTAAACGTTACTGCTGGAAATTCTCCAGGCACTGGTCAAACTTATGGACAAGATTTTGCAGCTTCTGCGCCAGCTACAGGGTCAGTAGCAATTTATTGTGCAACGAATAGTGTTGGTGCGGCAGACCCAGCATCATCAGGGCGAATGCACGTTGTTATATTTAGATAAGGAAAATTATGCCACAAGTAATCATCTATCCAAACGACGAAGGCTGGTTGTCAGTTGTCTCGCCTGCGCCTGAATGCGGTATACCTGTTGAAGAAATTGCTCGTAAAGACGTACCTGTTGGTAAACCGTATCACATTATTGATGTTTCTTTGCTTCCAACAGAAAATACATTTTTCAATGCGTGGGAAGCTGACTTTAATAGCCCGACTGGGCATGGTATTGGCTCAGACGCATGGTTTGTGGAACAAGCTGCCAAGGAACAAATATGATTACCATCAACATGGACAAAGCCAAGGCCATCACCAAGACCCGTTTGCGGGCAGAGCGTGAGCCATTGCTTGCGGCACAGGATGTAGCTTATCAACGTGCATTGGAAACCAACGCAGACACCACCGCCATCGTGGCAGAAAAACAGCGGCTGCGTGACATTACCTTGCTTGCGGACTCAGCAAATAGTCTGGATGCGCTCAAAGCACTGCACTCTTAACCCATGTGCGCTGGCTCTATTAACATCTTGTACGAATAACCAACGTGCTTGACCAACTCGTCTCCGCTGATAACCCGTGGCCCAATACCGATACAAAAACGGTGCTGGTATGCCGCATCCCTAAGAAGGATGACAAGCCAAGCGCGAATGAGTTTGTGGACAAAGACGGGCGTATTTGCCGCTGGGCGGTGGTGAACAAGAAATAGGAGTTGTCCTGATGATTGACCCATTCACAGCCTTCGCAATGGCGCAAGGCGCGGTAGCTGGTATAAAAAAGCGATTGCCTTGGGGAAGGACATACATGGTCTTTACAAGGAGTTCTCCAGTTTCTATGCGGCGGCTGACACCGTTCACTTAGCAAGCACCAAGGCGCGAATTGCTTCAATTGGAAAGACAGATGCACAGATAAGTTCTCAAGCACTCCAGATAGCGATGGCCTCCAAGGCGCTGAGAGAGCACGAGAAAGAATTGAAGGACATACTCTTCTACAGCGGAAACGCTCAGGTTTGGGAAGAGATGATGGCAGAGCGTACTAGGATGATTAAGGAACGCAATACACTGGAAAGAGAAGACGCGGAACGCAAACAGAAGGACAAGGAAATGAAGGTGGCAATCATTATGAATACACTGTGGATTTCCGGTGCTTCCGCTATCATCGTTCCATTGGTAAGCGTTGCATTTCACGTTATAACGAATAGGGGCTTCTGATGAGTGAAGAAAAAATACAAGCAATAGAAACCAAAAGCGCCTTGGTTGAAAAAATCACATTTGCTTTGTTGCCGCTATTGTTTTCGTGCGTGGTTTATCTCATGTCGGCTCTGTCTAACCTGTCCCATGAAGTCACTATTCTTAACAGCAAAATCAGCTTGGTGGTGACCTCCGACAACAAGCAAGCAAGCAACACAGGCGCTGAGTTGGCAAGGGAGAAGTTACGCCAAGACTTGGAAAAAGAAATCCAAAAGAACAGGGATGATATTCAAGTCAACCGTCTGCACATTGCCATTTTGGAAGACAGAGCAGGGATGAAAACCACGTTTAAAAAGGAAGACAAATGATTCCAATACTCGGTGCACTACTAGGCACACTGGCTGAAAACGGGCTAACGCTGCTGTCCTCTGCTATTCAGGCCAAGGGCAAAGAAGTCGTAGAAAACACTCTGGGCGTAAAGATTCCCGACAACCCTACCCCCGAGGACGTTGCCAAGCTGCGGCAGCTTCAGTACGACCATGAAGAACGGTTGCTGGAGTTGGGTATTGAGAAGGCCAAGATGGAGCTGGCTGAATTGGAACTGCTTGCCAAGGCCGCTCAGAACGATGCTGACAACATCACAGACCGATGGCAGGCAGACATGTCTTCGGACTCTTGGTTGTCCAAGAACATCCGGCCTATGAGTTTGATTGCCATCTTCTGCGGGTACTTCTTGTTTGCCATGATGTCGGCATACGGCCTCAACGCCAATGAGTCCTACGTGACCTTGCTGGGCAACTGGGGAATGTTAATTATGGGTGCGTACTTTGGTGGTCGCACTGTCGAGAAGCTGGCTGAAATGAGGAGCGCAAAATGAGCCTTAGTCAAGAACAAGCAGCGTTTCTGCTGGACTTCTGCAAGCTGGTGCAGTACGCCACCGACCAAGGTTTTATGGTCACCGGCGGGGAGCTTGCCCGCACTCCAGAACAACAAGCTATCTACTTCAAGACGGGGCGGTCTAAGACCATGAACTCCATCCACCTGAAGCGGTGCGCTGCCGACCTCAACTTTTTCAAGGACGGAAAAATCATCTGGGACAAAGCCATACTGGCCCCTATCGGTGCGTACTGGGAAAGCCTGTACCCCAAAAATCGTTGGGGCGGTAACTTCAAGTCGCTGGTAGACTGCCCACACTTTGAACGCAACGTGTAAACATGCCACTACAGAAAGTCATTCTCAAGCCCGGTGTAAACAGGGAGAACACTCGCTACACCAACGAGGGGGGCTGGTATGAGTCCGAGAAGATTCGCTTCCGTCAAGGCACTCCTGAAAAACTGGGTGGATGGCAACAAATTTCTCCTAGCACCTACGCAGGTGTGTGCCGCTCACTGTGGAATTGGACTACCCTGACCGGGGCTAACTTGCTTGGCGTTGGCACAAGCTCAAAGTTTTATCTTGAGAACACCGGGGTCTACTACGACATTACCCCCATTTACACCACCAGCACACTGGGCGCAAGCCCTTTTGCTACTGTAAATCTCACCACGACAGTTACCGTAACTGACAGCAGCTACAGCCCGCAGGTCGGGGACTTTGTTATTTTCTCAGGTGCTACTACATTCAATGGTGTAACCATCAGCGGGGAGTATGAAGTCAAGACTGTGCCGAATGGCACAACATATACCATCACTTCAGCTACCACAGCCACAGGCACAGGTTCGGGCGGCGGCTCAGTGGCTTTTGCATCGTACCTATTGCATCTTGGCTCGGCTGCGAACGGGTCATTTGCAGGATGGGGCTCCAACGCTTGGAGTAGCAGCAACTGGGGCGGACTGGGATACGCCAGCACAGCTACTTTAGCAATCTGGTCGCAGTGGAACTTTGGGCAGGACTTGGTGTTTGGCCCCAAGCTGGGACAGCTTTACTATTGGAACGCTACACCAGCAGTCAACCTAGCGGTTCCAACCACCATAACGATTACCAACGCTACACCGGCTGTCTGCACACTGACCGCCAACACAACAACGCCAATCATCAGCGGCACGGCAATCATGTTCCAGACCACTGGAGCACTACCCGTACCGCTCAAACCGTACACGCGATACTTCGTTACTAAAAGCACAATTGATGACACGTTTAAACTGTCCGCAACCTACGTTGATTATTTAGCTGGGACGTTCATAGCCACAAGCACCGCAGGGTCTGGCGTACACAGTCTTTCTGCGCGAGGCATTGCCGTTTCCGACTTGGCTGGAGCTTCCAGTGTTCCAACTCAGCAGAACACTATCTTGGTATCAGACAGCAGCCGGTTTGTGTTCTGCTTTGGTGCTAACCCTTACGGCAGCACAACCTACGACCCCATGACGGTGCGTTGGTCAAACCAAGAAAGTGTGGTTGAGTGGGCTCCTTCCGTAACTAATCAAGCAGGTGAAATACAACTATCACACGGCTCCAAAATTGAGTCCGTACTCCAGAGCCGACAAGAGATTCTTGTATGGAGTGATGCTGCAATTTATTCATTACAGTACCTTGGCCCTCCGTATGTGTGGGGCAACCAGCTTCTGTCGGACAATATCTCTATTGCAAGCATGAACGCTGCGGCCTACGCCAGTGGGGTTTCCTACTGGATGGGGAAAGACAAGTTTTACAAGTACGACGGACGGGTTCAAACTCTGCGTTGCGATTTGCGCCAGTACATCTACAGCGACATCAACATCACCCAGTTTGACCAAGTATTTGCGGGTACAAACGAGGGCTTCACTGAAGTATGGTGGTTCTATTGCTCACAAGGCAGCACGACCATTAATAGGTACGTTATTTACAACTACGCAGAAGATATTTGGTACTACGGTTCAATGGCGCGTACAGCATGGCTGGATACTGCATTAAGAAACTACCCTATTGCAGCCACGTACGTAAACAACCTTGTCTACCATGAGTTTGGTGTAGATGATGGCACGACCGGCACTTTAGCGCCAATTGAAGCGTCCATTACATCCGCGCAGTACGACATTGGGGATGGGCACAACTTTGCGTTTGTGTACCGCATGATTCCTGACATGACGTTCCGTGGGTCTACCGCTGGAACTACCCCACAAGTGACCATGTATCTACAAGGTTTAAACAACTCTGGCTCGGGCATCACCCAGACCGGCAATGCAGCAGTCACTTACTCAGGCTCGGCCCCGTCAGTCATCAACGTAGATGAATTTACCGGACAGCTTTACATCCGTATCCGTGGTCGTCAGATGCAGATGAAGATTACCTCCAACACGCTTGGTACGCAGTGGCAGCTTGGTGCTCCTCGTATTGATTTGCGTCCTGACGGAAGAAGGTAATGGCTACCTACGAAAAAAATCTTCGCCCACCACAGCAGCCTCGCCTACCTGCTGCCCCGCTTGATTACGACCCCAGCTACGTTGGTCAATTTAATAGTGTCCTGCGGTTGTACTTCAACCAGCTAGACAACTCTTTTGCTGCGCTGCTGAATAGTGCCGGGGGCGCATACCTGCGTGCTCCGTATGGTGCATTCTCTGACTTCACCGACCAAACTACAACAGCTAACACCGCCACCTTGCTGGCACTAGCTACCACGGACTTCAGCAATCAAGTCACCATTGCCACATCAAAAATCACTGTGCAGAACGCAGGTATATACAACCTCCAGTTCAGTGTGCAGTTGGAAAACAATAGCAATGCCCCGCAGGACGTATTTATCTGGCTCAAGCAAAACGGTGTAGACATTGTTGGCTCCACAGGCAAGGTGGGCCTTCCAGCAAGAAAAAGCCCCGGCGACCCGTTCCACGACATCAAGGGCTGGAACTACTTTCTGTCTATGGCTGCAAACGACTACGCAGAGATTTACTGGTCAACCACCAGCGTTGATGTCAGCATCCAAACTTACGCTGCTTCTGCCTCCCCAACTAAACCCTCAACTGCCTCTGTGGTAGCTACAATGTCATTCGTATCCGCGCTTCCCATAGCCGCCGTCTAAGGACTATTTATGAGCCTTCAACTTGTTGCCAATCACCTAGCCCAAAAGGGCCGTGGCCCAGACTCCACCCTCGTCCACATGTCCAACCGGGAAGTGGCAGGTTTAAACGCTCTTGCTCACAAACATGGCGGTCAACTCAGTGTAAACCCCGATACCGGCTTGCCCGAAGCGGGGTTCTTGGACAACATCCTGCCAATGGTTGCAGGCGCTGGAATCTCGTACTTCAGCGGCGGCACAATTGACCCTATGACCGCAGGCGCAATTGTTGGCGGCATTACCGCGCTGGACTCCAAAGACTTGAGCAAGGGCTTAGTAGCGGGTCTTGGCGCTTACGGTGGCGCAGGCATGGTTGGTGGCTTGGCTGGTCTGGGAGCAGCGGGTGCGGATACTGCGGCTATGACAGCCCCCCAATACCAATCAGCAGTCGGTACAGGCGCGGGTAATTTTGCTTCGCACCCAATAGATTCACTTTCTACCCTTGGCGGCGGCAGTGCGTTGAAAGGCAGTCTCCCCATCTTGGCTGGCTTGGCTCCTGCTGCGGCGGACATGATGGATGAACCTGATGAAGAAGACACCCCGCCAGAGCAGAAGAAAGGCTACATTCGTAAGTATGCATTTGACCCCGTTACTGGGCAGTACAAGCAAGTGGGTGTCTATGAAGCGGGCGGTGACCCCAATAAGGATGTGACCTCTGAAGCCGGTACAGCCGGTTCATACGGTGGTGTCCGGGAGCCTGAGTATCAACAGCCAAAAGGAATGGCTGAAGGGGGAACAGCCAGCGACTCAGAGCGCATCTATGACTACTTGATGGGGCGTGGGCCTAACCCCATGCAGTTTACACACACCACTGCACCGCAGGTGGACTACAACGTAAACAAACCCAATGTGCCCATCACGCCGACTACCCAGATTTTGGAAGCTCCTTTTGACCAGTATGGAAACATAAAACAAACTGGCCCCGGCGGGTACAGTCCTGAGGAGCGCGAAGCGTTTCTAAACGAAACTTTATCGGATTACGGTACAAACTCTGATACAGGTAACCCTTTTACAAGGGGAGAAGTTTTAAGCTTAACAGGCGACCGTAAAAAAGAAGTAGAAGCAAGATTTGCTGAAGCACATCCTATAAAACAAGGTTTTATAGATTTTGCTAAAGTGCTGGCTCCGGGGTCTATAGCAACTAAAATTTTGGGCGGAGTAACAAGCCTTCTTCCAAGAAGCGGTGTTGATTTAGATAGAGATTATTTTGCCAATAATCCTGACAATGCGGGTTTAATAAAAACCGTAGATGACTTTGGTGGAAATTTTTATACTCCATCTCTTAGCGGGCCAGAAGCTGGACGGAGTGGTCTTCCACCATCCCCTCCTACTCAAGCAGCAGTGACCACTGTTGACAACAGTGCAGCCGAAGCATCCGCGAAAGTAGAAGCACAAGCCAGAGCAGATGCAAACGCTGGTGGGGACACCACTAGTTGGAGCGGATACGCCAGAGACCACGCTACAAATGCCCGAGGCGGCTACCTACAACACGGTAAATTTGACCAACGCATGGCACACGGCGGCATAGCCAACCTATACAACCTCGGTTCCTACTCCGATGGCGGGCGCTTGCTCAAAGGCCCCGGAGATGGGGTCTCGGACGACATCCCCGCTACAATTGGTCACGGTCAGCCAGCCCGCCTTGCAGATGGCGAATTTGTGATTCCTGCGCGAATCGTGTCAGAAATTGGCAACGGTTCCACAGACGCAGGTGCTCGTGAGTTGTACAAGATGATGGACAGAATCCAAGCCGGTCGTAGAAAGACCGTCGGTAAAGACCAAGTGGCAAAAAACAGCAAATCTGTTCGCCACCTTCCAGCATAGGAGTTGACATGGCAGACCAAACAATACAGTACCAAACAGGCTTTGCGCCGGTAATTGCCCCCTACGCAGAGGGACTTCTTGGAGCCGCGCAAGCAGCTTCTTCTCAGCCATATCAAAGCTATCAAGATTACGCTAAGAAATACGGCCTGAGTGGTGACCAAGTAGCGGCGTTTAACCCGCTGCAACAACAGTCTTTTGCACAAGCCCAAGGGCTTGGCGGGGCCAATAACAACTACTCCCAGACCGCATTGCAAGGACTTCAAGGCCTGTCCGGGCAAACCTTTGGGCAGCAGCAAGCACAACAGTACATGTCTCCGTATGTGCAAAGCGTCATTGAGATGCAGCAACGGGATGCTCAACGGCAAGCAGATGTGGCTGGAACCCAGCAGCAAGCCCAAGCTACCCAAGCAGGCGCATTTGGTGGAAGCAGGGATGCCATCATGCGGGCAGAGCGCGACCGTAACCTTGCTCTGCAAAAGGGCGATATTCAAGCAACCGGCCTGCAAAACGCATACAACTCCGCCCAGCAACAGTTCAACGCAGACCAAGCAAAAGGGCTTCAAGGGTATTCCCTGCTAGGCCAACAGGGCCAAGCCGCGCTGGGACTTCAGAATCAATTGGGTGGTATGCAGCAACAACAAGCCCAGAACATGATTAACGTGGGCCAGCAGAACTATGCTGCGGAACAGAACTACCCGTATAAACAGATGGGGTTCATGTCAGACATCATCCGTGGCGCTCCTCTGACTCAGACCGGTTCAAGTGTGTACCAAGCTGCCCCGTCATTTTTAAACACCGCAGCAGGCATAGTAACAGCAGGTGCAGGCGCATTGGGTGCATACAACCAATACACCAGAAACAACCCGACTCCTACCCCAAATGCCAAAGGTGGTGCAATCAAATCTAAAGGCGGTCTGCCTCAGCTTCTAATCAACAGCATGGGTTAACAGATATGAATCTTCAGCCATTGACCCCTCAGTCGGCTGGTATTACCGGCCCGATGAATATCAACGCCGTTATTACTCACCTGATAGAGATGACACCCGGACAGCGCAAGCAGTTTGCGCAGATGCATATGGACGACCCCATGATGCTGTCCGCTGCTAAGTTTGTTGACAACCAAGTTAACAAACAGGCACAGTCTCTTGCCAATCAACAAACTGGAGCCGCTCCTCCTCCTGTAAACCAGCAGGTAGTGGCCCAGATGTCTGGCTCTCCTATGCCGGAAGACACAGGCATTGCCCAACTCCCCGCTGAGAACATGCCCAGCGAATATGCAGGCGGTGGAATTGTTGCTTTTGCAGACAGAGGTCTGGTTGATACATCCCCTCAGTACACCGGAGTGGGCGGTGGTCAAGGCCGTAGAGGTGTTCCGATTGAACGTGCTCCCGTAGTGCAGCCAAGGTCTGCGGCTCCTACTTCAGCTCTTCCAGCATGGAAAGAAGCTCCTTATGTTCCTCAAAAAGAAGAGGAACTGGAAACAATATTAAAACGCTACCAAGATGCTCAAGGCGCAGCGGTAGACCCGTATGCAGCGCAACATGAGGAAAGCAGGAAATCCCGTGATGAGATGGCTCGTGTGCAAATGGTTGGCGCAAAAGAACGTCAAGCAGGAATTGAAACGCTCCTCAGCGGCAAAGAAGCACGCATTGCGCAACGTGAAGAGCGTTTAAAAGGACAAGACGATACAAATTTAAACATGTCTCTGATTAACGCTGGATTGGCAATGATGCAATCCACCGGCAAGGGACTTGCAGGAATAGCTGAAGGCGCACAAAAAGGCGTTAGCCAGTTCACTGAAGGTCTGAAGATGAGCGAAGCTGCACGTCAGAAGATTGAAGATGCTAGAGACGCACACGATGATTTGCGGTTTAACCTTAACAACATGTCCAGTAAGGAAATTGAAGCTGCAAACCGTGCGCTGGAAGAAGGAAAGATTGCCTCCACCAATGAGTCCATTACAGCAATCATGCATGAAACTGGACTTAAACGTGCAGATGCAACAGCATTGTATGGTGCAAGAATCAACCAAATGATTGCTGACAAGCAAATTGGAGCACAGTCTTACGAGGCTGAAAGAAGCAGAGCCTTCTCTGGATTGCAGACAGACAAGTCAATTAAAGCTGCTGCGGAACAAGGTGCGGCTGACCGTGCTGCACGGGCTGGTCAATCAGCAGCAAGTCTTGCCATGCAAGAAAAACTTGCTGGAGCGCCGGGACAAACAGAACGATTTGTTGAGAGGCTTGCTACCAATCCCACCCTGCAAAGGGGATACGAAATGTATACAGCGGAGCGTGGTGCTGGTCGTACAGACAAAGCTGTACTTGATGTAGCTAAAGACATTGTTGCCAATGCTCTTACAAAAGAACAAAAATCTTCACCAGAATATATAGCTGCTCAACAAGTTATTTTGAATTCTTTAGGCGGCTCAAGACTCAACAACTTACCTATTTTGGACTCTAGTAAGGTAAACGGCCCTATATTTCAAAAACCTCAACGTTAACTGTTAGGCCTCAAAGACATGGCAAAAGTTATTCCACTGCCTAATGGTTCGTATTTTCCTATAGACGAAGGCCAGAGTGTTGCCAGTGCTTTAGCAGAGGCAAGGCGCTACTACCCAGAGGCGTTTACACAGCAGCAGCCGGAACAACCTAAGCCTGAAGCAGAAGGCGGGTTCTTCCCTGCCCTAAAGGCTGGTTACTCCGCACTCAAATCAGACATCGCAGGTCTTGCTGGTCGTACCGGCATCATGGATTTGCCTGAAGCAGAGAAGTACATTGCGGAACAGAAGAAGTACCAAGCTGAAACGTTTAAACCTACAACCAAAAGCTTTGTTGAAGACCCCCTAGCTAACGTCAAGGAACTGCTGGGTGGCTCATTGCCATATATGGCTGCTCCTGCCGCCGCTGGAGTGGCTGCTCTTGCTCTTCCTGAGGCTGCTGCTGGTACAGCCATATTGGGTGGACTCAGCACCGTTGGGGAAGCTGCCGGTCTTGGTGCTGCTGGTCTTACGTCCGCTGCGCAGTTCACTGGCTCCAATATCTCTCGTCAAGTTGACACAGGCAAGAAACTTGGCGAGACAGACCTTGTCAATGCTGCACTTGCAGCCATCCCACAAGCAGCTTTAGACACCGTTAGCCTGCGCATGATTCCCGGCCTTGGAAAAATATTTGAACGCGCTGGTATCAATCTCGGTAAAAAGGAAGTTGAAAATTTTGCCGGAGAAGCAATCAAGAAGACTGCCGCTGACTATGCTCTCAAGACCGGCAGGACAATGGGCATTGAAGGCCTGACAGAGGCGGGACAACAGGTCTTTGAACGCGCCCAAGCAGGACTGAGCATCACAGACCCAGAAGCCCGTCAGGAGTACTTTGACAGCTTCATAGGCGGCGCGGTGCTGGGTGGAGTGATTGCTCCCGCAGGTCGCTATATCGAGCGTGGACAAGCTCAGACCCGATACGACATGGGCGAGGCTGTAAAGCAGCAGACAGCCCAGCAAGAACAACTCAAGCTAGATGCCATAGCTGCCGCAGAGGAAGAGCGTAAGAAGAGTTCCCCTGAATACTTCCAGACTCTCTCCGCTGAATACAAGGCAGCGGAGAAAGCAAAGAATGACCTGAAGGCACAGTTGCGTAAGGTTGTGGCTGGCTCTGAGACTGAGACAGCAGACCGTTTACACAACACAGAAATCACAGCACAAATCAAAGAAATGAGCCCCGGTGTACAGGCTCTGGCTGCTGAGTACAACCGTCTTCAGAAAGTGCAGCCCCAAGAAGAAGTGGCTGCAATGCCTACCAATCAGGTGGCCTTGGCAGTTGGAGACACGCTGGACAACCCATTGGGCAACTTCACAAAGGAAGAGCTTGCCAGTAGAGCCCCGACAGTAGCTAAGTACATTGATGCAGAGCGCAAGAAGGCAGGAAAGCCTGCGCTTGATTCCTACTCAATTGAAGACATCCGCAATGCGATGCCCAATCAGTTGCCTGAGGCAGAGCAAGCTGACCTGAGCAGTCTGATTGCAGCCAAGAGCGGGCACACTGGTGATATCACATACAAGCCTACCGATGTCATTGAGGTGGCTAAACAGAAGAACATTGACACCACGACAGATGGATTCAAAGACTTCCTGCGCCGTGCAACAGGAGATGCAGAGCTTGAGCAGCTAACTCAACCTCAGCTTCATTCTGCGTTTAAAGCACTGTCCTCCCTGCCAAGGTTTGACGAGCCACAGATTCTTCCGCAGAAGCGGAACGCTACAGACTACAGCAAAGACCAGTACGACAAGGCCGTGGCTGGTATGCAAAAGCTTGTGGAAGACCGCAAGTTAGGAACAGAGGTGGTGAAAGAAGGTGAAAAACCTATCGCCAAGCCTGTATCGATAGAAGAAGCTCATGGTGTCATCAAAGCCAAGACCGGCCTGAAGAATGATGCAGACATACAGAATCTGTTCCGCGAAGCAAACCGTAATGGTGACATTGACTTTAAAGGTAACGAGGTCACATACCAGCCTAAGGGTGCTCAGGCGGAGTTCAACATTGAAGAAGGCTTTGCTCCAGCAGAGGGTACTGGCTTCAATGTTATGCGCGATGGCGAGATGCTGTTTGCCACCAATGACGAGGCAGAAGCCAACGCCAAGGCTGAGAAGCTAGGCAAGAACGCAGCGCCCGCCATCAGCCAGATTGACAAGTCAATTAACAAAGAAAACGCCACCGTAGCAGACAGCCAAAGAGCTCTTGATGCTATGGAGGCAGAAGGCAAGTTCAACACACCGCAGTACACGCAGGCAGCCGCCCGTCACGCTGGTGTAGTGGATAAGGCCAACAAGACCATTGAGAGCCTGAACGCCAAGAAGCAGATGCTGCAAAAGCCTGTGACCGTGCAGAAGGCTGGCAAGCCCACCAACCGCAAAACCTTCACCGTCAAAGAGAAGGGTGTTCCAGAGAAGGCATTTAACACCCGTCAGGAAGCGGAGCAACACGCTCTGGAGAACTTGCCAGAGCAGCGTTTAAATGAATTGTCTACCCAGACCAAGGCTCCGGGCTTTGCCAACCGTTTAAAGAAGGAACAGGAGCGCCGGAAGAAGCCGGTGCTGGCTCTGCCCGCTCCTAAGCCCAAAGGCCCAAGCGCAGAGGCCACGGCCCTGCATGCCAAGCTCCTGCCTATGCTGCGCAAGTTTGGTCTAGGGGATGTAGCCCTCAAGATTGAAGAGGCTATGCAAAATGAGGGTGAGTACTCAGCCAGTGTCATCAAGGTGGCATTGGACGCAACAAATCCGCTTGGTGTTTTGCGCCATGAAGTTATCCACGGTTTAAAGGACTTGGGATTTTTCACGCCCGGTCAGTGGAAGATTTTGGAGAACAAGGCAGACAAGGAATGGACAGACAAGTACCTCAGGCAACGTAACGTAGATGGTGGCCCTCTGAAAGCGGGAGAGCAATCTCGGTACGATGCTTACGACAAAGAGTACAACGGTGATGTGGATGCTATCCGTGAAGAAGCCATTTCTGACGCGTTCCGGGACTTTGATGTAAACGGTGCTCCCAAGGGTCTGTTTGCACAGCTTCTGAATGCCATGCGTAAGTTCTTCCGTAATCTGCGTGCTGCATTGAACGGTGCAGGCTACGAGACCGCCGAGGACATCTTTGGCAAGGTGGAGCGTGGTGAGTTGAAGGCCACCAAGGCTGCTGAGGGCGAAAAGTCCAAACCTTCATTGACCACCAAAAAGGAAGAAGACGTTGACCCCAATGATGTCTCAAGGGTAGTCACTGACGGGCCATACGCTGATGCCGCAGTTCGCACAATGAACTCTCAAATTACCCAAACATCCAAGCCACTTGAGGTTGACGATGTTGGAAGATTATTTGATAAGGCCTTTTTTAATGAGTTCAAGCGCAAGGGTGATTGGAAGAATGAAAAAGACTTCAAAAGAGCAGTCAACCAAGCCATTTCAGAACTGAAGTATCAAATTCAACAGACCAAGTCGGGACTTGACTGGTACGAACAAGACATTGCAGAAGCGTTTAAGCAAACACAAATATATATACCAAGCCTGAAAAAGCCAGAGAAGCGGGCACTGTTTTCTGTCATAGCTGGAATCATGTCCCCTAGTGTCAACGCTAGAGACAACTGGGCTATTGCTGCACAGGCTTACCAGCACTACGAGAAAACAGGAACCCTTCCCGGAAACAACCCAGCAACAGGTGGTCTGTGGCAGGGCGGACTTGAGTCAGCAAACAAAAAGAAGCAGTTGGACATGTTTAACGCCATGCTTCAGCCAAAATCAAAAGGTGGACTTGGAGAGAAAGGTGCGGTTGAGTGGTTGCAAGAAGACCACACAGTTGCAGAAATTACCGACCTTCGTCAGAAATACGGCGGCATGGGTAAATCCAGCACCGGAGGCAAAGCATCGGACATGCTTCCGGGATTCACTGCGTTTGGCCCAAAGGTTGGCCCATTCGTTATGAACATAAATGGCCTACACAATGTCACCGTTGATGTGTGGATGACCAGAACTTTTAACAGATATTTTGGACAAATGATGGGGCCAGATGATAAGATGGTTCGCGCACCCACGGAGCCTCAAAGGGTCGCAGTCAAGAAGCTGGCAGTTGATGCAGCCGCTCAGGTAGGAATCAAGCCCTATCAGGTGCAGTCTGTTCTTTGGTTTTTTGAGCAACAACTTTTTAACAAGCTAGGAACAGGAGCGAAAAGCTATGGATTCAGTGACGGAGCAATCAAGTTTGCCCAATCGCAGGGCGGAACTGGAGTACCAAAAGGCGCTACTGCAAACGTCGGCGCTAATGCGCCTGCGAACGGGGCAGCAGGAAAGCAAGCTGTCGGAACTGGCACACAGGCGAATCAACCAACAACTGGAAAAACTGGACAAAGAGGAATAAGCAATGGCACAAAACTCAGTGTTTCATCTGGAAAATTTACCCTTCGACCCGGCACAGGAAGCGGGCAGATACTCACAGGAAGTGATTTCGACGGAAGAGGCTTCGTTGCGCCAGAAGGACTTGGACAGGCGGCTGAAGAACATGACATACGAAGAGATAGAGAAGTTGGCAAGCGACCTTATGTAGAGACTTCTCAAGGTGATGGAAGAGGATTTACCGGGTTCTTTTCTAACATCAGCCTTGGATTCAAGGGAAAGCCAAATGCAAAGCCTTATGAGCCCACATTAAATGTAGAGCCCATTGCAGATTTTGTCCGCGAGTACAACAACCATCGCGGAAACTTTGACGACCACATTGCAACCTCTATACCCGGCTTTAGAGAGGTTCAGACCATTGTCGGCAATGCAATAGCCAAGACATACAAGAGCGCAGACATGCTGGACATTGGGGCATCTGAGGGCGCTCTGATTAAGGCCATTACCAAGATGTCAGATGGCAAGGTGCGAACAGTTGCCCTTGACCCTAACTTTGCTATGGCAAAGCATTTTAATGATGGCGAAAAAGTTGAAGGGGCTGTGTACGACACAAGTGCATTTGGTACAAAAGATGACGAAGGACAGCTTGCGTGGACTGAAGACAACGAGCTTGTCGATAGAGACAAGCAGGTAACAGAGAACCCATTTGCCGGTGAAGAGGTGCGTTGGTTTAAACCAGACAGGAAGTTTGATGTTATCCATGAGGCAATGGTTTTTCAGTTCATAAGCGGCAACAGAGCAGGCCAGATAGCTAGGGCCAAAGAGCTTATGAAGCCTGACGGTGTTTTGATTATTGAAGAGAAGTTTGTTGTTGGCTATAAGCTGTCTCCTGAGCAGTTCCGTGCCAATGAAGCAAAGAAAGACTCTTACAAGGAACAGTACTTCACCAAAGCTGAAATAGAGGCCAAAGCCAAAGCTGTGGGCGTGGCTGAAAAGGCTGCGTTTAAAGCAGACCAAGATAAAAAAGAGCAGGCCGCTACCGGCATGAACGACCTCATGGTTGCTCCGGGCGCTATTGAAGATGTGCTGTCAAGCAAATTTGACCATGTTGCTCAGTTTTGGGATAGCGGGAACTTTAAGGGCTACATAGCCTCTGATAGCCCCGAGGCAGTTGAGCGTCTTATCAACAACATGCTTCCGACCGATTCCGAGTTTGCAAATGTCAAGACTCCGCGCACAGTTAAAAGCTCTATTGCCTCTCCTAGGGAGGGAATTGTTCTTGGGAAGCTTCAGGACGGTGCAGTTGAGTTTTCCGGTGTTCACTATGGAAACGCCAAGACAGATGAACTACAGGGTAGTAAATACGGCACAGGGCTACGAGGTGCAGAGCGCCGTCGTCTAGAGAACACAGATGACGCAAGAATCAAGAACCGTGTTTACTTCTATGTTCAAAAGCCAGATGGCTCTATGCCCATTCCAGAGTCTGGTGTTGGTAATTATGTTTACACGCAGAAGTTTAAAAACATTCTGGGCCCCGGCAAGTTGATGAGCCGTTTGTTTTCAGAGGCCAGAGCGGACAGTAATGCCTTTGAATCTAGCGTTGTTGACGCTGGCTATGATGGATACGCAATTCCCAACATGGGAATGATGGTCATCCTGAACCACAATGTGCCAACTAACTATCGCGGCACAAGGGCAGAGATACTGGAGAAGGGGACAAAGCTCAGCCTGCGTAAGGTCAGGGAAATATTTGACAGGGCAGAGAGCATCTCTGAGCCTCCCGGCGTTGAAGCAATCAGAGAACAATGGATTGGCGGTGTCTCTGGTATTGGAGACCGCAGTGCTATGTATGACCTGTACCGTGTAGGCGGGAGTAAAAAATACATCCAAGACGTTCAAGATTTCATTCGCAAAGAACTTGGCGATGATTTCAAGGGCTACCGCCTAATGTCCAATGAAGAGTTGGAGGAGATACAAACTGGCTCAATGGGCAGTCAGTTTGCTTCCTTCACATTGAATCCTGATATAGCTCGGGCGTTTAAAAACATTCCAGCCTACGCAAAAAAGACAGGCATGTCAGTTGTTGAGATGGACTTGACTCCTGAGCATGTTGCCATGATTGGTCACCCCGGTGAGCTTGAGCTTGTTGTGGACTATGGACAAGGCTACAACCCAGATGAGGTCAAGGTTATTGAGAAGTACAGCCTACGTACTGCTCCAAACACACCTGAATTTAAACGGTTCTTTGGTGACAGCAAGATAGTTGATGCAGACGGCAACCCGAAGGTCATGTATCACGGGACAGCCCAAGACATTACTACGTTTAAACCTAAGCAGGCCGGAGCAATCTTCCTTACCAATAACCCCCAGTTTGCAAGCGAGTATGCAGAAATAGCAGCAGGGTACAAGGCATTTGAACGTCAGTTGTCAGATTATTCTCCACAGGAATTAGCTAAAGCTAGGGCTCAAGCTATTTCAGACGTTAAGAGTTCCTATGGCTTCTCCAAAGAAGCTGCCGGTCTCATCAAAGAAATCAAATCTGCCAATCCAACAGGTGAGGCTTCCGATTTTTTAAAGACCGCAGCGGACAAGCTATTCCCTGTTGCTGGTCAAAACATCATGCCGGTATTTGTGAGGGCTGAACGACCTTTTGATTATGAGAACCCAGAGCACATCAAAGCACTTGGATTGAAAGATGTAACTACAGATAGCCTTGCTAACAATGTTGCTAGACTGGAATCTGACCGAGTGCAGAATGCAATTCGCGCTGCTGGGTTTGATGGCTTCTATATCAAGCAGGGCAACGAGAAGAACCTAGCGGTCTATGACCCCGCCCAAATCAAGTCTGCCACTGGCAATGAAGGTACATACGACATCAGCAACCCTGACATTCGTAAGAGCCTGCGTACTGCTGGAGAGCCAGCTACTAAGGAAAATGTTCTTGCAGCAATGCATTTGGAGCAGGCAAAGCAGCCATACATGAACTGCCTATTGTGTGTACAAATGGCTACAGGTGTTCCAAAACTATTGAACTTGCCACGCGTCAAGAAAGCTCAAGTTGGAGATGTATATACATTTAACGAGCGCAAGGACATGGCATCTCATTACGCCATCGATATTGGTAATGGGGACATTGCTGAAGTTGAAGGATGGGGTGAAGATGTTCGTGTCTTGCCGTTGCAGTCGGTAGTTGATGAGTACGGAGAGCCAGACTCTATTCTCCGCCCGCCTGAGACTGCTTACACAGATAAAACTCCGCCGGTTCGCCCTAGCCTACGCACTAACGTCAAGAACGACCTGAGCAATATGCCCAATGGTGCAGCCATCTTGGCAACCATGAACAGGGTCACTCCCCCACGGGAGCAAAAGGGCTTTGTAGAGCGCATCACCAATGCTCTAGCACCGGAGGCATTCAGTTACTTCCGTCAACAGGCCCTAGACCGTTACAACCGCCTGAGCGACTACGACAAGTTGATTGCCAAACAGATGGGTGGGGTTGACCTACTCGCAGACCAAAGCGCACACTGGGCCGCTCTGCACTCAGACAACGCTGCTGGTGTTACTGCATCTGCACTGGGTGTTGGTGACCGCATGGGTGGCACTCCAGTCCTGAAGAATGGCTACGTCACCGTAAGCAATTTAAACGGCACAGTCAAGGGTGTGGTGGACATCATTGCTCCGTTGGCCCGCCACGGTGACCCTGACATCTACCGGCTGTATCAACTGTGGAGTGCAGCTAAACGGGGAACCCGTCTGTTCCGCGAAGGTCGCTTTGAGTTGCTGACTCCAGCAGAAATTAAAGATGCCCTGACCCTAGAGCAAAAGTACCCTGAGTTTGTAACCGTCCAGCAGGACTGGATTAAGTACAACAACGGGCTTGTCAAGTTGCAAGTTGATGCTGGTGTGATTACCAAAGAAGCCGGTCAGGAGTTTATGAAGTACTCCGACTACATCCCCCTGTACCGTCAGATGGATGGAGAGAAGACACTTGGCCCAAGCATCTACCAAAGCATTGGCGGGGTCAAGGCTCCCAAGACCCTGAAGGGTAAAGGCACTGGGCCTATTGAAGATTACCTTGAGACCATCGTCCGTAATACTCAAGCTGCTATTCAGTCCAGTATGAAGAACGTTGCAGCCAAGAAGGCTGTAGAGAACGGGATGATGTTGGGAATGGTTGTGAAGCTGCCTACGGTGTCTTCTGCACCAGACACAATCACCATTCTGGAGAATGGACAGAAGGTGTCCTACCAGTGCGCAGACAGGCTCTGGGTCGAGGCCGTCAGCAGTTTAAACCTGCCTGAGCTACCGTTCCTCAGCATCCTAGCCAAGCCCGCAGACCTGCTTCGTGCCTTGGTTACAAAAGACCCCGGCTTCATGCTTGCCAACATGATGCGTGACTCCTTGTCTGCTTACATTACCAGTGGTGCAAACATCAACCCCTTAGTCTCCACTGTGAAGAACTACGGCGCTGCAATGATGAACCGTTCTCCGGTCTACCAAGCACTTCTTAACGCAGGAGCATTGGGTGGATATGAGTTCTCCCGCAATGTGGAAGCTGGAGCAGACTCTCTTGCCAGAGACCTCCGTAAGAAGACTGGAACCCAGAGCGGAGCGGAGAAGCTGTTTAAACCATTCACAGGTGTTTGGAACATGCTTGAACGCGGTACAGAAGCATCCGACGCTGCAACGCGTATGGCTGTCTATGAAGCCACATTGAAGGAAACAGGCAACGAAGGAGAGGCAATCCGTCGGGCGGTAGAGGTGATGAACTTCAACCGTAAGGGACGCTCTGCGGTGGTACGTATTGCAGCCGCAGCTATCCCATTCTTGAACGCCCGTGTCCAAGGTTTGGATGTGTTCTTCCGCGCAGGTATCCGACCCTTCTACGACAAGAACGCCACTGCGTACGAGAAGCAGGTTCAGAAGGCTATGCTGATTCGGGGTGCAACTATCATGGCTCTGAGTACTATGTACGCCGCAGCCATCATGGGAGACCCTGACTACGAGAAGCAGGAGCAAGAGACCAAGGATAACTTCTGGCTCATTCCCTCACTGGGCATCAAGCTACCTATCCCGTTTGAGGTGGGCACTCTGTTTAAAACAGTCCCTGAGCGCATCTACCGTTACTACTACGGAGCAGATACGTCAAAGGATTTGGGTGACTCCATGAAGAGAGCGTTGTTGTCCACCTTAGCGTTTAACCCTGTACCTCAGGCCGTCGCTCCGTTGCTGGAAGCCCGGGACAACTACTCGGTGTTTACACAGCGTCCCATTGTGGGCGAAGCAATGAGAAACATTGCCCCTGAATATCAGGTTGGCCCAAGCACCACAAAGATTGCAGAGTTCCTCGGCAAGCAGACTGGCATGTCTCCCATAATGATTGACCATGTGTACAAGGGCTACACAGGAACAATGGGAATGTACCTAGCCGATGTGATGGATGCGGTATTTACAGCCGGTAGTGACAACCCCAAAGCATCCCAACGCTTTGAGCAGACTCCCGTGTTGAAACGGTTCCTGCTTGACCCTGAAGCAAAAGGTCAGGTCAGCGCCTACTACGACCTGAAGAACTCAGTTGACCAAACTGTTCGGACGGTTAATCTGCTGGCAAAGCAAGGTAGCCCTGACCTTGAAGGCTACGTCAATGAAAACATCTCTATGCTGGGGGTAAAGAAGTACGTATCCTCAGTAGATAAGCAGATGCAGAAGCTGAGTGCTCGGGCTGCAATGATTCGTTCTACACCAATGCCCGCAGATGAGAAGCGGAAGATGCTGGATGAAATCACCAAGATTCAGAATGAGTTGACCAATGAGGTTCAGCTTATGAAGAAGATGGCCCGACCGTAAGGCATCCGTTCTCAAAGAGCCAGCCAATAGTTTTGCGGTGGGCATCTTCCCATATGTTTAAACGCTCCTCACGGGAGAGCTTAGACCCTTGGTCAATCTCGTAGTGGCAGTAGTGGCATAGGGCAGCGATACGGTAGTCTGCTGCCTTGAGGCTCCTGCCCTTGCCGTCACGCATCTGATTGGAGTGGGCAGCTACCACAGTGCCATTCTGTATGCCGCATTGCTGGCAAGGAGACTCCCTCACAGCCTTCAGCAGCTTCTCATTTCTGTACGTCACGTTTGGCCTTGGTGGGTTTGATGGACACAAGGCCATGACCAACGTTTAAACGCTCCGCCATAAACTCGTCTGCAAGTGCAAATGATTTGGAGATGGTATTGGCATCAGGGCCGCTACGCATTATCAAACCGCACATGGCGAACATAGCCGCTAAGTCTCTGAGGTTTTCTTCGTGTTCATTCATATATAGGTGGGGTACTCGCTGCGTCTGTGGTAGCCGTCTTTAGTTCGCTTGGGTTGCAAAGCAGCACCCTCGTCATTTCTCTGGCTTTTGCCCGGCTCACAGCATCCGCTTTCCCCCGTATTAGTTAAGCATTCCTTTGGGTGGCATATCTTTGGTAATCATCTTGCACATATTCTCATGTGTCTCCTCAAGGATACTAACAACCTCCAACTCTGTCATATTGATTGCCGCAACCCCCGATGTATCATCATTCTCAAAAAGAATCATTGCCTTGTAACCACCCTTATTGGCAAAAGCCATCATAATTATGTGAGTATAAAAAGAAAGAGCTCTCCTGTCGTCCTCTGATATATCTTTTAAGACAGCCTCAACAGAAGCAGGAGTAATAAGTTCTTTTTCCATAATCATCCTTTGCTTGGTCTAGGACAGTTCTCAGGAATCTCCACTATGCAGAAAATAGCCTGTGGTCTTGTTTGATAACCACCCGGCTTCCATCTATCGATGTAAACAGTCTCCATGTTATGGAGAACTCTTCTGACCTGACGGTCTTCAATTCCTGTTTGCTCTACCAACTCACGAACAGTCATGCCATCAAAACACCCACGTAAAGCTTCTCTCAGTATGGGCTGAATCTTTCTGTACGCCATCAGTAGCGGTTAACTTTGGGTAGCTGGCGGAGAAACCCCGAATGGTGGACAGGCGCTTTATGGGCAGCAGGCTCGTCATAGAAAATCCTATTCCTGATAGAGTCTTCAGAATGAAACTTCTCAGGGCATTGTTTTTTAACAAACTCAATAGCTTCCTCAAGTCTGGAATTCACTGCAACATAATTCTTACTTGCAATTCTCTCAGGGTCAACTGCGTCCATGAGCATCTGTTGATATTTAAGTTCAAGCATCTTCTTCCTTTCTGTGGGACATGCAGTAATGAGCTTTAGCCTCAATCCAAAGTTCTGTTATGTGTTTGCGCTCTTCTCTAGCTTCATCGGATAGGTAAACATTCATCCGCTCAAAAGGATTCAGACATGAATCAAGCATCTCTTGCTTGTGTTCCTCAAGCATCTGCATCATTTCATTCAAAGCCTCGTAGATAGAGGATGTGTACTTGCGCCACTCCTCTGCACTGCTAAACGAATGCATTTTCATTCTGTTTCTCCTTGGCATGGCGCAATGCTGCGTACATCAGGCGAACGTCAATGATTGCGTCCATCGTGCGGGTCAGGGCCTTGTCCAAGTCCTGTTCAAGGAATGCGTTATGGGCATCCTTCAAAGCTTTCTCTGCGTTCATGCAGGGTAGTGCGTAGTCAATAATCATTGTGTCATCCTTCATTTGTTTTCTCCTGTATTGTCTATGAGAAACCACTGTTTTCCAATGGTGTCAATTTACAAAATTGCTACCGTTTGGTCTTCCTTGGCTCAGGTGCTTTGAACTCTGGGAACCAATTGCCAATGACGTTTAAACTTGGCGAATCAAATGCGCTAATTGTTTTTTGTTTTGGGCCCATCTTTGGACTTGGTCTTCTCACCTTGGGTGCAAACCCAGTTACCAGACCGTCCTCATCAAGCCCAAACTGAATCTCAGGGTGAGTGCATCGATTCTCCTTAATCATGGCCTTCTGGTGCTCAGGTGTGCAGTCAGTGCATATGCCCGACAAGACCCCGACAGTGTTGATTGCCAAAAGCTTCCATGCTTTAAACTGCTCCAGACTACTGAAGCAAAGAGGGAATCTGTCTGTCATCATTTCTTCAGACCCCTGATGTAAACAGCAAAGCTGTCCTGTGTGGCCTGCCCAAACTTCATTTGACCAATACGCATTGCAGCCTCATCTAGTCCTTCGTTCCATCCAATTTTGCGCCAATGAAGTGCGGTAGTAAGGCTGAATGAATCCTTGACAAACTTCTCAACCAACTCATCCCGCTGCGCCTTGATACACGCAGGGATTTGGCAGTGGTATCCGCAGGAGTGGATGTCTTCTTCAATCATGTGTTTTCTCTTTGAGAGCAACTTCCGCTTCCTCATCAGTAGGGGGTAGTCCTGTGTCTTTCCAAACCCAGCCAATACGATGGGGTGGATTAGGATAGCGCCCCAAAGTAACCTCCCTGCCATTTAACAATCTAGTTATGTTTGGAATGGGAAGTTCTTCCCCGGGGTAAATTTCTTTAACCAAAATATTGGAATCTTTGTACCAAGCTCTTTCATGGGGTCGCAGAGGCATTCTCATGTCTCGGGTCTGTTGTTTCATATGTTCTTACTCCTTAACTTAGCTTCAATATCTCTGACCATTCCCAATATGATTGAACGGTCAGCCCCTGTCTGCCAATCTTCCCAATCCAAGTAGATTTCAGTCTCCTCATCCGTCAGACCAATCCACGGTCGCTTGTAGACCTGTATGTCGTCGTCTTCATCATCCATTGTTCTTCTCCTTCAGCTTGGTTTCAATCTGGTCAAACAGTTTGCGGGTATAGCCCTTGACGGGCGTGTCCCCGTACGGCCCAACGATTTCTTTAATCTCCTCATCCGTCAACCCTACCCACGGGCGCTTGTAGACCTGTGTGTCGTCGTCGTCTTCAATCATTTGTTCTCCTTAATTAAGGCTCCACATATTTGGCAATGTTTGTACAAGCCTTCGCTCTTCTCAGGGTGCTTGGTTTTAATCAAGTGTCCAGTCTTGTTGCACAGCCACATAAAAAAATCAATCATTGTTCTGCTCCTTCAACTTAGCGTTTATCAGGCGTGTAAAGATTCGGGTGAACTCCCTGCTGCCAGCACCAATCATGTGCCGTTGCGTTTCAACAAATAGGTCATCAGCATCCTCATCCGTCAGCCCTACCCATTCGCGCTGTGCCATTTGATTGACCGCCTTGTCCACACTAGACTGAGCTTGTTTTTGCATTCCGTCAATAAACCCGCGCTCATAGTCTGATGCAAATTCTCTCCAGCTTTCCTGCGCTGGCTGTGGTGGGGCAGTGTAGAGGGGTACTGCATCAAACTTAGTTGCATCCCCATCAGGCGAATGATTTTCAGGCCAGTGAAGTGATTTGCTTCCTCCGCGCTTGTCATAGATGGCCCACGCCACAGGCTCCTGCAATTTGTCCGCAACCATGTTGCAATCAGGATGATGGTCAGTCCAAACGCAATTAGCATCACAAAACTTGTCCGCAGCCATCTGCCGTTTGGCATGATAACCACCGCCCCAGTGACCCTGCCGCTTTGCCAATTCGTCAAACGCTTCGTCTTCTGCATCTTTCATAGCAATCCCCAAATAGTTATGCCCACACCAACCACCACAAACGCCAAAATAAGTATGGCGAACGCTGTAAACAACATACTGACTAACATGTCATCGTCATCGTCATCGGGTTTCATGCTTGCTCCTTTTTTGCCAGTCTCTATAGTCAAAAACCTCCCCCATAAGGGGCCATGCGGGTTTTGGTGGGCCATTTAAAACAGTCACCATCTCTTTGAACGTCTTCATGTCCCAAAAATACTTGCCGCCTGATGTGCGTATGACATGGTTAATTCTTGCAACACTTGCGTTTACAGCATCCAACCACTCATCGTCATCGGGTTTCATGCTTGCTCCTTGCTCTGATTGCCTCAACAATCCTTTGTTTAACGTACTCAACACCTTGGTGTTCTGTGCCAAACCCCTCATATTGCTGTAAGACGTTTTGTATGCACTCTTCACGCTCATGTGCGGCTACCAACTCGGCAAACTTCACCCAAGCGTTATCCATCACCCAGTTTTCCATGCCGCCTTCATGCACCCCTATGTCGGTACAGATTCGCATTGCTTCTTCGTTAGTCATTCCGCATCCCTCCATGTCCAGCCCAGCAGCTTGGTTGTGTTTTCAATCTGCTCAGGCGTTGGCTTGTGGTACATGCTAAAACTAGTTTGGTATGCAGCCTCTGCGTACAGAACCCAGTAACCAACAGGCGGGGCCGGTTGATATCTAGAGTCGGCAAAGTTGGGCAATATGCTTTCTTCTTTCATGCTTGCTCCCCCATCAGACAGTCCATGATTTCGTTCCTGATGTTGTATATAGCTTCTGATGCCGCGCCATAGTCCACTTCCGCTTTCATGCGCATAGAGTCGGCTGTACTCATATCCTCCTTAGCCTTTTGCTTTTGTTTTGTCATTGCTACAAGCTGCGCCCGTAGCTCTTCCAGTTTTCCAATGTTCATGCTATCTCTCCTTGCAGTTCGTCTACTCGGCGTTTCAATCGGCTGATGCGGTCTTCGTTGTACTGCACCATGTTGGCTGCGTACTCACACGCAGACTCGGCCTCCAGCTTGGCCCGCTGTGCCGCTACCAGTTCCTTCGCAGCCATCTCCAGCGGTGATGGCGTAGCCAGTAGACGTTTCATCATTGCAATCATTTGCACTCCTTTGTAAATACGGATGCCACGGTGTAGCACTCAGGTTGGTAGGTGGCGTACCCGAGGTAGAACCCCGCCACGATGATGGTGGAGACAAGCCCTATGAGGGCAAAGAAATCAGCTAGTAACTTCATCTTCTGTCTCCTTCCAAAACTCTTGCGTATTTTTCTCTCGTATCCAAAAGCCATCTTTGTTTAAACTCATACCCAGAACTATCATTTCTTCTGGAGTCCTACACCGACGGTTCACACCATGCTCACCAATTCGGTGTTTATCAAAAGGCCTGTCACTGTTGAAGTACTCCTTGCAGCCTTGGCATTGATTACGTTTGCCGGTAAGTAGTTTCATGGCTACACCTTCATGGTATGTTTAAATAACTCAGCAGTTATCAGGTCACTGAACGATTGCCCGCTAGGGAATCGCATTTGTGCAGCAGGGAGTGCCTTGACAAGGATTTCAGCCTGAGTCAGTCCATCATTGAACCCACACAGGTACGGCTGCTCGTCTCCGTTGAGGCGCATAACAATACCTTCCCGTACCACCGCAGCCATCGTCATCTTCTTGGACTTGGCAAACTTCTTCAGCCTTTTATGCTCGTCCTCTTCAAGGTACGTCATAAAGGGCAGTAGCTTCTTCTTAGAAGGGTATTGCATTGATTTTCCATTCTTTATATTCAGACATCAGGTCATCAAACAGTTGCTTGGCGTTTACACTGCCATTGAGTTCCGTGCGGGATTCAATGTCGCAGAGGCTGCATAACAAGGTAGCTGTTTGGTCTTCTGTCAAAGGCTTCTTACTTCCATAAGCCTCAGTCATAAACTGTTGAAACTCAGGCAGTCGGCACAGCATTCCAGCTTGTTGAACACGATTGACGTACTCTGTGGGTGACTCGTCATCTTGCAGACGAACCATCACACAGGCGTAACGTGACCCAACGAAATCCCTTATGAGTTCCTCGGGCAGTTCGTCGGGATGAATGCATATGGTTAGAACAAATCCAGTTCTATCTTGCTTCATCGCAACTTTGCGCGCTTCAAATTGAAGAGCCATTGTTTTTTTCCTTTCTTTTTTGGTTGTGCTTTACATTTAAAGCCGTGTACTTATCAGGGTTGGCAATTTTCCATTTGCGATAATTTTCAGTAGCACATGTTTTGCAGCGACTCAGTGGATAAGTTTTTCCTTTACCACCATCTCGCACACTGAACATAGCAAGAGGTTTAATTATTTGACAACCGCCACATAGCTTTTGCCCAACAGGTAACTCTCTGTAAGAATCTCCCACCATGAGGCCATGCTTGGTGTTACACGACAAACAACTAATACCAATACTTCCATTCCTGTAGTGTTGCAAAACAGCGCCTTGTGAGCGCCTATCACCATCAATCCAGTTCATAGTGCATTGGCAATCAGAACAAGACATGTTATGCGGCACTGCTTTTTCTAACTCATAAATACTAGGAACGTATTTTTTGTCAGTTTTTGCTGTGCGCTGCATTTGATTGAAGCGGTAATGTTTTTCACACATGTTGCTCCGACCATGCCGTTTAATTGCTGCATCTCCACATATATAGCACTTCATAGTGACTCCTGAAAAAATCCCATTATACATCTACTCAGGGGCCTCGTCGGGGTGCAGGGCCAGCGTCAAAACAAAACCTGTACGGTCTTGCTTCAACGCCACCTTCCGACATTCAAACTGAAGCGGCATCGATAGCCTCTTTCTGCCAAGTCTCCTTGAGCGTGGCTTCAAGATAGCTGATGATGGACATCAAGCCATCTACTTCCATCTTGTAGCGTTGCCGCAATTTTTTGTAGTCATCTTCCAGTTTGTTGATATGCAACTCTGCGTAGCTCAATTTGTGAGCAAGCGCATTTACAGTTGCATCTTTGGCTACTGGCTTCTTGGCTACAGTCTTCTTGTTCTTCGCTCCAGCGGGGCGACCACGTTTCTTGACGGGCGTATCTGATACAGCGGGTGCAACTTGTGTGGGGGTATCTTCAAATGACATATGTTTCTCCAATTAAAAAGGCAGGTCTTCTTCAGGGAAATCGGGCTCTTGTGGGGCAACGGGTTGCTCCTGAGGAACCCAGCGGTTGACAGACAGAGACAGGTAGGTCTTGCCGTTCTTGTCAATCCTTTTCCATCCACTCAACTTGACCACAGTCATGCCGTTCTCCATCTTGATGGCGGTCATGTCATCCATATTGATGTGCAGGTCTCCCCAATAATCGGGTGCTGATTCCTTGCCCTTGCTGAGGGTTGCTTTTAACGTGCCCGAGTCGGGCTTCTGTTGATACGGTGTGTCGTACTTCATTCTGCTTCCTTGATAAAAGATTGTTTGAGTTCTGAAAACTTGGTTAGCACCCGTTGGTAAAGCTCAGGGTGAGTTCGCTTTAATGAGTCAAGCTGTAAATGATTCTTGCCCCAAAAACCTTGCAACTGTTCTAGCGTTGTACATATATGTGTGTACTCAATCATTCCGTCTGCAAACAATTCACGGGATGCATCGCTGTCGTCCCATTCTGTGACCTCATCAGGCTTTGGCTTGCGCTCAGCCTTCTTTATCACTGGGGTAGGGGCTACCCTAGGGGCCTCTGCTTTGGAGGCTTCTACGTCATCCTCCGGTGCGCCCTCGCCTGCGTAGATGTACAGACCAAGCCCGTGCATGGCGATAGCCTTGACAAGGCAGCGCATGATTGATGTGTTTACATCAAAGGCGTTGGGTGTAGAGATGGGCTTGTTGCGGTAGTCCAGCACAGGCAACATGCAGGTGACGGGCTTGCCAAACATAGTGACGGTCACCCACACCATGAATGAGCCACCCACCATCATTAGTGGAGTTCCATCAAACATCTCAACCTTGAAGTTGACCGCAGGGTCAGCCTTCAATGCCTCGCCCCATGCACCTGCCCATGACAGGTAGGTCAGGCCGTTCTTCTTTTCTGTGTACTCGTTGACGTTCCATTTCAGTAGGTCAACTGGGGTAAACATGTATTCATTCATTTCTCTCTCCTTCGTATTGCTTGCACCACTTGCTAACCCCGCAGTAGTCCCCAACACAACGGCGGGGCTCTCCGAGTCTGACTTCAACATATCCGTTCTCCTTTACTGCCATTTCCTTGGCTTCATCTGCATCGGTTAATACACGAATCGCAGTCTTGCGACCCTCTCTCTTTACGGCGAATGTCGTCTCCGACATCCAGCGTTCTTGGTCAGAGCACCTTGGTAGGTCATCTCCGAATGCCATCGCAGCCTTAGCCACACGATGTGCGTTTAAACGTTCTCTTACAAAGGTCTCGCACTGCGTTGCAGACCATACGGGGATATCAACCACAACAATGGAAGACTCGGGGTAGTTCTCACCCCGTCCATTGTTTGACCAATCACGCAGGAATGCACAAACTTTAAGTGCCTTTACATTTCTTTTCTTGACGGTCTCAACGAACCACTTGTACAGGTTGAGTTGCTCAACCCACTCGACCTTTTCGTTCATCACAGACCACACAGAGGTGACCTTGTAGTCCCAAATGATTACTCCCTCCGGTGTCTGCTCTTGGATGTCAATCGCCCCGCTGATGGTGGTTCCATCCACCTGAGCAAAGAGCCGCTCTTCAGAGATGCAGTTCTCAGGCATCTCAACCTCTTCCAAGACCTTATGCATAGCAGTGCCCATCATGGTGAACATCTTGTCTGCAACGTCTATCTCCATCTCACCTCTGTACTGTTCGCGTAACAGTGAGACTTGAGGAGGGGTCAATAGACCCGTAACGCTATACTCACTTGTGCCCTTCGTGTAGTCATCTCTAGAGAGAGCCCTCACGATAGCTTCCGGTAGGTTGTGTTTGTTCGTAATCTTCATTGCTTCTCCAAGGTTGTTTATGCTTCCCATCCCATATGATAGCGATTGTATACCAAGAATTCAAGTGCTATCAAAAATAATTTATGGAGAAGCTGCGTCCAAAGCAAATTCCCGCCGTCTTGTCCACTTCGGAGGTATCTCTCGTCTGATAAAGAGCAAGAAAGCCCTCAGCTACAAGGATGTTTTCCTGCAACAGTGGGAGCCAATAACCCCACTACTTACAGGGGATTTAGCCATCACGATGCACATCTACTACGCATCGCGCCGCCCTGATTTGGATGAGAGTCTCATCTTGGACTTGATGCAGGGTGTGGTCTATGAGAACGACCGTCAGGTCAAGGAACGCCATACCTATTGGCATCTAGACCCTGAGTCTCCAAGGGCAGAGATAGAGGTCTCCTGCATCCCTGAAGTAGCCCCCAAAAAGAAGCCCCGCAAGGGGTTAGCCGAGCGGGGCAAAAGAGATAGCAAATGACCCCGAGGGAGGGACGGGGCAAGCGGATTGTACATTTAACCCCGATGAAAGCATTGACCGGGGTAAATTAACCCCGGTGAAAGACATCTGCGTTTAAACAAACATTTTGCGCCATCCGCGCCATCCGCGCCTTCCTAGTTGATAAGAGTACGTTTAAACAAACATTTTCGGTCTGCATGCACATCAAAAATTTAGGGAAACTACCTAGTCAACTGTTCGCATCCTCGTTGTATGATTGCTATGCCTACGCTAACCGTGGCAATAAAACCGTGTGTTTCACGGCCCCGTGAGGGTGAGGCGGTGACAGTCGGAGAGACGACACTTACACGCATGGGGACTGTGCAACGGGTTAGCGCCGTTGCTGGTTTGGTACATCTTAAGGACACACTGCTTTATGTGAGCAGTCCCCAGCCGTGTATGTTATAGTGAGGTTGTTGTCGTTGCACACAACAATGTTTGAAGCCGTTTACTCATGCGTCTTGCCTTTGGGGATTCTCAAAGGGTGCAACCAAGTCGCAGTAGTAAGCGGCTTTTTTCGTTTCTGATTACTCATCTGTTGGACGGTTAACGGCAGCGACAGATGTTTTAACCCCCTACTGCGGGATAGACAAGGAAGCAGGGGTACGGGTGGCGAAGATAGCGCCCTAGTGTCGAACGGCTGTCGGGTCATGGACGCGATGGGGAATGCGCACATGTGATGGACTTAGGATTAGGCTAAGTCCGTCCACTCCGAGGAATGGGCTTGTCCCGTTAGGGACAAATGAATATAAGAGTTACACAAATAATAAGAGTTACTTATATAGAGTAACTCTGTATACAGGGAGTCATTGGTTTTACAGGAGAAGCAAATGGAAGATGATTTAAAAAAGATGTACAGGCGGGATGCAATGGATACATCCGTCGATGCTGCGGTGAGTGTTTACCCTGAGTTGAAGGAGTTGCAAAGTCTGGTGATGGCTTATGCAGAAACTCAGCTTTTTGGGTTCACTGATGAGCAAATGAATTTACACTTCAACACCCACAGGTCAACTTACCGCGCCCGCCGCTCAGAGTTGATGCACATGGGCCTTGTCGTAGACAGCGGCCTCAGGTCTAGGATGACCAACGGTCGCAACGCGACTGTTTGGATTCTTCCAAAATACAAGGGCTAAACATGAAGCACGACAGCAGAGAATGTCTCCACTGTAAACAAGGTTTTCAGCCCAAGCGTAACGGTCAGATATGCTGCTGCACTGACTGTTTCATTGCTTGGTGCAAGTCTGTATCTGAAAGGAAAAACAATGGCTAGAAACTATCGCGCAGAGTATGACAACTATCATGCTCAACCACAGGCAAAACTTGACAGAGCACAGCGCAACAAGGCCCGTGGCCTCCTTGCAAAGGATGGCGTAGTTCACAAAGGAGATGGCAAAGATGTTGACCACACCAAGCCACTGAGCAAGGGAGGAACATCTACTCGTAGCAACCTGCAAGTGAAGACCGCCAGCAGCAATCGGTCTTTTAAACGCAAGTCGGACGGCAGCATGAAATGATTGCAGAAGCAATCGCTCAGTCCCATCGGGCGGGAAGAATAGTCTGCCCATTCTGTTCCTCTGATAGGAGGAAGTCCAACGCAAAAGACATGACCGTCACGTACCAAGATGACGGTGCAGTCCTGTACAACTGCCACCATTGCTCTGCCAATGGTTCTCTTCAACCTCAACAACAAACGCAGCCCAAGCTGTACAAGGTAAAGCAAATGCCCGTCGCCATAACAGTAGAACAATCAGCATTACAACAACAACACTACGACTACCTCGCCACGCGAGGAATCTCCAAATACACAGCAGACAAGATGGGCCTGTTCGGGGCCGATAAATATTTTGCCAAGTTGGAGAAGAATTCAGATGCAGTCGCATTCCCTTACTACAGAGAGGGCAAACTCGTTGCAGTCAAGTACCGCAGCTTCCCAGACAAAGCGTTTACACAAGACTCCGGCGGAGCACATGATTTCTTCGGGATTGACAACCTCGTAAAGGGTGAGCCAATCATCATCGTAGAGGGAGAGATTGATGCACTAACTCTGATGGAGTTGGACATCCCTAATGTAGTGAGTGTTCCTTCGGGAGCACCAATCAAGGTGGCAGACGGTAGGTCTCTTCCCAGTGAAGACAAGCGGTTCTCCTATGTATGGAACGCCACGGAGTATTTAGATGCAGCCCCGTATGTCATCCTAGCTACAGACCAAGACACCGCAGGACAGGCGTTAGCTGAGGAACTGTCCCGTCGGATAGGTAAAGAGAAATGCAGACTAGCCAAGTTCCCTACCAAGGATTTGAACGAACTCTATCTCAACGACCCTGCACGGAAAAATGAAAGCTACGACCCCTCACGGATTATCAAGGACGTACTGGAAGCAGCAGCCCCCTACCCCATCGCCGGTCTCAGCACCGCCGAGTCCTACGAAGAGCGTTTAAACGACCTATACGCTAAAGGTTCAGGGAAGGGGTTCAGCACCGGTTACTCATCGGTTGACAACATCTACACCGTAGCACCGTCTCAGTTAACGGTGGTTACGGGATATCCCTCGTCGGGTAAGTCCAACTTCGTTGACCAAATTATGGTTAACCTTGCGAGGAATGAAGACTGGAAGTTCGCGGTCTGCTCGTTTGAAAACCAGCCTGAGATACACATCTCCCGCCTTATGGAGTTGTATACAAAACGCAGATTCTTTGATGGCAAAGACCGCATGACGCAGACTGAAAAGGAACGTGCGTTTAAATGGGTCAACGACCACTTCATCTTCATCGATACGGGAGGGGATGAACCCTCGACCATAGAGTCCATCCTTGAGCGAACCAAGGCGGCGATACGGCGCATGGGAGTGCGGGGTATGGTCATCGACCCCTATAACTATATCGACCTCAAACATAACTCGACTGAAACTGAGGCCATCTCAGGGATGCTATCCAAGGTGCAGAAGTTCGTTAAGACAAACGATATGCATTGCTGGTTTGTGGCTCACCCGTCCAAGATTCAACGCTCAGGGGTGGAGCAACCCCGACCGGACGGGATGTCCATCGCAGGGTCTATGGCATGGTGGGCTAAGACCGACTGTGGCCTGACCGTACACCGGAAGGAAGGCTACGTAGAGTTGGCGGTATGGAAGTGCAGACACCGTTGGGTTGGCACTCAGGGGGAGACGACCCTGCTCTACAACAAGACTGCTGGAACCTACTCTGAGGTGCTGGATGCGTTCTAAGTAAAAATAAATGTAGTCTTATGTTTAAACAAGGTGCTCACCGGATGAGCCCGCGTGCGTGCTAATTGTTTAAACGCAAATGCGGCAATAAGTAGTAGTGAAGCGTAATAACATTTACGGACGACATAAGAAATCTTACTATGCGTTTAAACGTTAATGTGTAGACCAAAAAAAAGGACTGGGGGTTAGCCAGTCCTTGTGTTTAGAAGTTGTCGATGTACTTGGCTACAAAGGTGGGAATGTCCTTGTACCTATACCACTTGTATTTACCAATAACGCACCACTTGTTATGCCCCACGATAAACCGACCGTTGACCAGTGTACCGTGATGGCAATAATCTATGGTGCAGCCAAGTTCAAGTAACTCAATCTCCCGTTCAAGCCTGTAAATTGGGTTTCTGTTTTCATAATCTTTATCGTACTCACTTAGTTGTCTTTCTATTGCCCTTATCTCTGCTTTTTTAGCAGTGATGATTTTCATAATTTTTTCATCCATACCATGCTCCTATCGTTTAGCGGCGAACACTGCACCGTGGATGGTGCTGAATGAACCTACATGATGCCAGCCCTCATCACTGACCCGTGCCACTTGCCAGCCCACATTCCAGTAGATGAACCGACCCCTTGTGGGGGTCTTGACCAGTTCAACCAGCAGAGGGTATCGGGCATGAACAAGGCGAGCATTGGGACAGTCTTTTAGCTTGGCCTTAGTCCACATACTTGGCAAGTTCTAAGTACCGCGCACGATACTCAGGCTCCAGCGTCAGATAGGCATCCTCCAGCAACTGCATCAGGTCAGGTGCAGCCGAACAGAGACGCGCATTCCTACGCTGGGCGGTCAGGTTCAACGACTCGCTGGTGCAGTCCGCGACCAGCACCGCCCCGAAAGCAGTATCAGTCCATACGGTTGTACCCTTGGAGCCTGTAACGTGAGTGGTGTACCAGTTACTCATGGCGGAATGCCTCGCAAATTACAGCCTCAAAATGAGCGCGTGTATTCCCAATGAATTCTGCAACATGGCTCAGAGGATGGTCTCTCATTGCAGCCCACACAACAATGTCCTCCCCTGCATCCCCGCTGGTCATCTCATGCAGAATATCTGCAAAGGTAAGGTCAGAGGGGTAGTCGGATAACCACTCATCAAGGGCAAACTGTTCACCATAGGTCAGGTGTGGTATCTGTTTCATTCCATATCTCCATCATTCAATAATTCAGCCATCAATACACCAGCGAACACGCCGCCGATTACTAGTGCAGCGTTGCCCATCCAACTATCATTACCCCATCCAAAGTAGATGGAGGTCTGCGCTGCTAATGCAGCCAGCACGTAGAAAAATTTATCAGTCATGTTGATTCTCCAATTAAGCCGCAAGCTTGATTTGTTTAAACGCCACTTCACCTAGGTTGGCTGCATCCTTAACCCGCACAGAGACGGGGTAGGAATCGGATACATCCAGCGCGATACCGACCCCAATGGTGGTGATACCTAGATTCACGCCCGACTGGCACTGAGCCCGTACAGCATCTTGCTCACCCTCGCCATCGGTGATAACGAACACGACCTTGCGCGACTCAGGGCGACCGTGCAGCATCTCATGCGAGAAACGCAGTGCAGCGTAGTCATTGGTGTTCGCTCCGCTACCGACCTTGGCAACCCGCTCCAGTGCGCGGGGTACTGGCATCGACCAAGGTTTCAGCACCGATACATCAGAGCCAAAGGTCACAACCATAGTCTTGACCCCCGCTTTGTTCAAGGTATCCAGCATGGCTGCTGTGGTCTTGAGCGCGTCATCGATATAACGGGTGCTGACGTACTCACCGTTGGCATCTTGAATCGCATTGCCCTGCATGTCATAGACATAGTTGGGATTGAACATCGACCCCGACACGTCCAGCATGATGACCACAGCAGAATCGATACCCTCAGCCTCAAGGCGGCGTTTAAACAGACGGTCAGAGGTGGCGACCTTATGCAACGACCGGACATTGAGCGACCCTGCGCGGCGGTTGACCTGAAAGTCCTCAGTGGCGGTGTTCTCAAACAGGCGTTTCACTTCATAGCGCATACGTGCAGGCACGTTGACACGTATATCGCGGGGGGTTTGACCCTCCCATACATGAGCACCCTCAGGCCGTACATCAGCGGCTTTGCTGTAGGACGCGCCGTTTGAATCCTCACCCTTGAGGGTAGGCTCGACCTCACGGGCGTGTTGACCAGCACTGACGGGACGGGCCTTGCCAGCCTTTTTTTCCTCGCCTGCACCCTCACCCTCACCCGACCCCTGTTCGCCGCTCTGAGGCCCTTCTGCGCCCTCTGAGGGGCCATCCTGACCGTCACCGTCCTGACCGTCACCGTCCTGACCCTCGCCGTCCTGACCGCCTTGACCGTCCTGACCGTCACCCTCTTGGCCCTTGTCCTGACCCTTGTCCTGACCGTCAGGCTGGTCACCCTTGTCGCCCTTGTCGCCCTCTTCATCCTTAGGCAGGGCCTTGAGTTGCTCATAAACCCACACTGCAATTTTCAGAGTGTCGTTGCTGGTCTTGCAGGCAGGAATGCGCCGCTCTGCCTCAGAGAAGATGGGCTCCAGCCCCTGCGCCAGTGGAACCCGCTTGCAGAATCCACGGGCATAGACCGCGAGGGCAAAGGGATACTGACCTTGGTCAGTCCAGTCGGTGACGGTAGCGACCGCCTCTGCGACCATACCGTTGACCAGCTTGACCAGCAGGCCCTTGATGTTGCCAGTCAGGCCAGCGGCAATACCCTTGCGCTCTATCCATGCATCCTCAATGGCGTTATGTAGCTGGTCAAGGTACTGGACGTTGCCCCGTGCGTTGAAGTCAGTGTATTTGCGGTGCAGCAATTCATGCACCACAAACCCCGTATATTTATCGACCAGTGCCTCATTGACCACTGCATCATCGGCGACATTGGCGAGATACATCACGCCTGATTTGTCGATGCCAGCGGTGCTGATAGCACCCGACCATGCAAGGGTCACTTTCATGCTCAGGTCACTGGCAATCTTGCCGACCGCCTGCTCGACACCGTGGCGAAATTGGATACCATTTAAACGTTTCATATTGAGCCTCTTAGATATTGTTTGAGATGAACGCGGGGTCAATGTATGCGGCCTTGATGGACGCAATTGCAGTCGCCGACTCAGACGGTTGACGGTGACCAATGCTTGCAGCCCATGCCTCATCGACCCCTAGCACTGCGACCGACCGGACAAAAGCCATAACCGACCGGATAGACGGGGCATCCACGATATCGCCCGACTCGACCTTGGCGCGGCAAGCATGGACAGCCCGTAGGACATGGTCAGCCAGTGCTGGCTTGCAGCCAGTGTGGCGCACAACAGCCTCGACCTCGGTAGCCAAGTCCATATGCTTGAACGCGACCAGTCGGGCAAAGCGGTCAGCCAGTGCGCTGTTCATGGTGCGAGTGCCAGCGTAGCGTCCGCTCTCATCGCCGTTGGTCAAGGTGTTGTCAGCCGCGAACACCAGCACATTGGGAGCCCTGCGCCACACCTGACCGCCGTAGTTGACTGCGCTGTTGGTCTCTAGGAAACCGTTCAGCACCGCCAGCACCGCAGGGTCAGCGTTCGTTATCTCATCCAGCAGAATCAGGCTGGCAGGGGTGGTGAATGCGCGGAGGAAGTCGCCCATCTTGAACACCGTAGCACCGTTCTCCAACCCCACTGCACCGATGAAGTCCTCGGCGGTGGTGTACTTGTTGAAGTTGATACGGGTATAGCCCCGTCCGGTCTTCGCTGCAAACTGGCGCACGGTCTCGCTTTTGCCAGTCCCCTTCTCGCCGCCAAACCACAGGTTTTCTCCGGTGTTCTGCGACAGCAGCAGGTGGCGCAGGATGGGCGCAGACCACACAAAGCAGTCATCGACAGCAGGGGCAGAGGGGTCATTGAACAGGTCAACCTTTAATTCCGCGCCAGCCAAATTGGTCACTTGCACACCGAATACATTGCTTGACCAGTCTTGTCCGGTCGTGGTCACCGAGACCATCGACCCGACCGCAGCCTGAGCACCAGCCGCCACGACCGCAGCCTCGAATGGTTTAAACGCACAGGCGACCGCATCGGTCACCGCCTGCGACACCTTGGCCTCATCGACCAGCGGCTTGGAGGCAATCGCTGCTATCTCACGGGTGGTGTTCTCTTCCAAAATGCCGAGGTCTGTTTCAACCGCCGTGCGCAGGTCAGCCAGTGTTTTGTTGAAGTCACCAAACACAGAGTGCAGGGCAGACTCAATACCCCGCGCCTTAGCCAGTGCCTCCAGCGCAGTGGCGTTGGCGTTGTCTGCGACCTGAATCACGGGGCGCATGACTGCATCCAGTGATTCGGTAGGGGCGACCGACCCAATCGGCGCGGGGCTCACCGCCCTAATTTGGTCTAAGGTGATGTAGCCCTGTTTCACCAGTGCCGAAAGCTTGAGGATGGCATTGGTCTTGCCGTTCCACTGGTCAACGCCTATCCACTTGTCGGAGGCGGCGCGGATGATAGCCAAGGGGATGGCTGCCAAGTCGATGTTAATGTCATTAGCCATAATTTATTCTCCGGTAGTGGTAAGGGCAAAGGTGTCGCCATCGAGGTGGCAGGTAGGCAATCCCTTGGATGCCCACTTAGCAGTGAGTCGGAACGTGTAGCCGCAGGTAGGGCAGACCGCCTTGAGCATTCGGGTGGCCTGCGTTTTGCGGGTAGTCATCGACAGTTGGGCATGGGGATACTCACCCAGCCCGTCAATCAACGCCCCGAAGGCTTGTTTAAACGCATCGCCTCCGGTGGTGGCCTTGTATCCCTTGGTGGCAGAGGGGACAAGGTGCATGGCATCGGCAACCTTTCGGAATGCCACGCCGTGGTTCATCGCCCCTGCGGTGGTATGGCACAACTCATGCACCAGCACATCGGCGACACGGTAAGGGTCATCCAGCACAGGGGAGACCATAATCTCCATCGACTTGTCAGCCGATGCAGTGTCTGCCCAGCACTCACCGATAGCACCGCTGCGCCGTGCAGTGGAGGGGAAACCGCAGGTCACCCGCACCTTGGTGGGGATAGGCATAGCCTGAGCAGCGAACACGGCGCGGAATTCCTCCACGGCGGCGGTCAGCCACTCTTCGCGGGTGGCGTATATTTTGACAAGTGTGGTCATGCTGCACCTGCCTTTACTTTGAGGCACTCAGCGTAAGTGCCAGTGAAAATAATGCGGTAGGAATTCCGCACGGCATCGCCTTTGCAGACGATTACATTACCGTGGGCGTTGACTTGAGCGGTATACATGGATAGGTTCTCCGGTTGCGTGGCAAAAGCACCACTCGCAAGCCCTGCAAGCAGGGCAAGCGGCTGGACTCTCAGGCAGTCTGTTCGATTTTCTGCACTTCGGCATATAGCTGTTCGCTGGTGTAGATTTTTTTGATGCGCTTACCTGACCCAAAGGCGTGGGTCACCATGTATTTGCCATCGCTGCGTTTGCCTGTGATGGTTATGGTATGCCCCGATAGGCGACCGTCTTTTTCAGTGGTGAAAGATCCGTAGGTCTGCTTGAAGATAAAGACCATGTAAGTTCTCCGGTAACAGTGCAACATCACACTGGTGAGCCCTGCAAGCAGGGCAAACCGCTGGAATGTCCAGACCGCCATCTTTTCTTTTCTTGGCTCTGTGCGGATAAGCCTCACCCACGGTCATTTAGACGGTGGGGTTGTTCCATCTAGCATCTCAGTCCGGTGGCCTCAGACTGGTCAAAGCGCAACGCCTCAGGGCGGTTTGTTTGTATCAGCGAACGCTATCGCGTTGGACTCGATTGTGATAGCGTTTACACCCCTTTTTTCACCAGACCATGCAAATCGCAACCACAGTTGGATTTATTTTCAGTCTACCAATGTCTACCCATGTCTAGCCCAAACCAGCTAGAACTGACTGAATCGCGCGATGC
>Ga0214919_10001037_pt1 | contig 46902 bp, 48 predicted proteins | sample LL1503_MetaG_FD_177994 | JGI IMG/M metagenome (GOLD analysis project Ga0214919, IMG submission 177994) | Freshwater microbial communities from Lake Lanier, Atlanta, Georgia, United States - LL-1503 | ecosystem: Environmental > Aquatic > Freshwater > Lake | place: USA: Georgia | collected... | reverse complement strand
GAATATCTCTCGAGATACAATTTATGCCACCTATTTTTAGATACCTCTCCCTATAACGCAGGTACCACTGCCAGCGATTCACTGTGGTGCAATGTGCCCGTTCTAACCATTGTGGGCAATTCATTTGCCAGCCGAGTTGCAGCCAGTTTACTCACCTCAATCGGTTTATCAGATCTCATTACTACGCACAGAGATGATTATGTCACTTTGGCCGTTGAGCTTGCTCATAATCAGAAAAAATATGTTGAGGTTAAATCAAGACTGATTAAAAATAAGAGTTCTTGGCCTTTATTCAACTCTAAATTATTTACCAAAAATTGGGAGCAAGCTTTATCCGTAGCATATAAGCGTTTAATTCGAAACGAAGAAGTTGAGCACATAGACTTAGCACCCACTGGGCACTCACCTAGCAGCAATATGATTTAATCCACCCCTCCTTTTTTTTGACAAAAACGCCCCATCAAAAGGTTGGTCAATACGCGCCTAAACAACTGACCTGCTACTTCCTATACGCGTTCTGAAAAAATGAAACACTCCCTTAATAACCCATTGACAGCTCTTGGCACTGCACCTTGACAGCGAGAAGGGACTGCATGCCAAAAGGCAGACATTTTCAACCAATACTACTTTGAGAATTGGCTTCGTTTTGTAAAAATTTAAGCATCTACAAAGCTTTGTTCAATTGAAACTCCTCCACCCTCAACTTGAGCACCAAAGTGCCCATGCATGCCTTCACGTAAATGACAGGCGCCACCTTTGGCCATTGCATTGATACCCTTGATCAATTGATTGATCGCGCGGCGCTGATACCTTTTGGATGCATCTCGTCTGTTATGCAGATCCTTGACTTTACCAAGCAAGGACTTGTCTTGAAGCTTTAAAAATCCTTCAATGAACTTGATTTCCTCTGTACGCTCTTTGCCCTTAGGCCTTCGATTGGGTGTCGTGAAGGTAATCTGCACTCTCTCTTTATTTTGATGCGCGTTAGCCAGTTTGACCAGCCCAAAGCGATGCGGACTCCAGCCCCAAGCGGTGACCTCAGCTTTTGCGCCTTTGTCACTGAAATTGGCCAGATAAGCTTCGTTTCTCTCAAAGTCAATAATGCGTTTGGCCATGTCAACGGCTTGCTCAACGCTTTGGCACTCGGGACCAATGAGATGCGAAATTTTTTCAATCTCAAAAGAGTGGGTCTGCTCACTTACGGGTAAGCTCAAGCGGTGCTTGAGTGAGTTCAGACTTGCCTTGCGCACTCCTTGAGCAGTTTGAGGGCCAGTTGATTTGAGTGCATTGGCCCTGTTGGCAGCTTTTTGTTTAGAGCTTGTCATACGCCATTAGTCCTCTTGTTAGTGATCAGCCAAGGTCAAGGAGTTGTCTGAGCGCTTGATGGTTGGAATATCAATGGCGCGCAGGTCACGCTTTAGAAGCTCATTTTGAAGATTCAAACGCTCTTGCAAGACTGAACGGTTTACCAGGACCTCATAGGACTTTTGCAGCTGCATCAAAGTGCTGGTCTTGAGGTGGATGCTTTGATCGAGTTGAATGAGCTCCTCCTTTTGCCTGTCCATGGCCAACTCGAGCAAGCTTCCAGCTGTGTGCCCTTTTCGATCCATCAAGGTTTGAAGTGTTGCGTCACTCCACTGGCCTGCCTCCAAAAGCTTGGTGATTTCTCGCTTTAACTCATGATGGCTCGCAAAATCCGCCAAGGCTTTAACCATCTCTTTAATGATGCTTGAGCGCTTTTGCGTTTCATACCTTCGCATCCACCACAGGCACTGAAATATTTTTTCTGCAATGTATATTTGCATCATAGTTTTGGCGCCCAGCTCCTCGATGGTGGCGGCAAGTCCATGATGGTACTTCTGCGCCGACTCCCCTGGAAGGATTTGATAAGCCCCAATCACGTTTGATACTTCTGATGGGCCTTTGACGGCTTGAGCGCTTGGGCCCGGCTTTTGAGGTGCGGCGCTGTCAGCACCTTGTAGCCTTGTTTGTTCTGTCTGCCCAGTTTTACAAACTTGCTGCGAACTGGCAGTTTTGGCTTGGCCAGTTTCAGCATTAGATTGATCAGCGCCACTTACACTGTTTTTTTCCTGCGCCAATGGGGAGGAATTTGATTCGGGTTGTACCGATTTGTCTTTAGACATTTGAATGCTCCAAAAAAATAAAAAACGACGAACTCAAGCGGCCACGGTGAAATTGCCAAGGCCAAAGGCTTGCGTGTGTTGTTTTGGTTTTTTGGGGAAAAATTCTCGCGCGCCCATCAACGCCCCCACAACTTATGGGTCCGAGCCGCCTTCACGGCTTCGAATGCGGCCATCGAGGGATTCATGGCCAGGTGCAGCTGGATTTTTTGGAGGGGGCCAGTGTCGCCCCTTGCCTGCATAAAGCAAGCACTCAGCACTTCCCTGCCCACCTATTGCGTTGACTACGCCATCAATGTTTGAATGGGCAAACTGAGCTGTCTTTGGTAAAAAAGCAACCCGCGCAGACGATTTACCAAAGTGAGAGTGTTTGTAGCACACAATTTTGGCAATTGCAAGTGTTTTCCAAAAAAAACTCAGGGCTACTGGCAAATGACCAAAACGAGCACAATTGAGGCTTGGTTTTACGCGGCCGCCAAGTCTTAAATCACTGGGGGTGGGTTATTTGTACAGGACTGAATTCTTCAATTTCAAGTCGGCAACTCCAATTGCAAGTTTGGACGCTGTTTGATGCTTTGCTGCTTGATACTTCGCTATTTGCGCCAACGTTGACCGTTCAACCATTAATTTCTGATTTAAGCAGACAACAACTCACCGCGCAGCGCATAAGTCTTGACCAACACATCAGCGGGCAAATCAAACTGCTCCACCAAGCGGCGGATCATCTCCAAACTCAAGGGACTAACGCGGTTAAAGATTTCCGTCACCCGCCCTCTTTGGCCAATCGCTGGCTCAAAATCTTTGCGCGTCAAGCCCCGGCTTTGCATCACATGCTCTAAAAGCTCTATGGGGTCTGGATCGGCAATGGGAAAATTTGTTTTCTCATAGTGCTCGACCAGCAGCGCCAAAACGCTCAGTCGCTCAGCTTTGGGCGACTTGTCTGGTGCAGTCCAAAGGCGCTCAATTTCTAGCAGAGCTGCCCTGCGATCTCTTTTGCTTCGAATGATGCGAAATTCCATTCACTTCTCCTTTAAATGGTCGCTGCATCGAATTTGTTGTACTGGTTTTGGTTGCCAACAAACCTGATGAACTGGCAAATTACCACTTATCATTGGCACATGCTGAACGAAAGACTGAAAAATTTGCGACTTGCCAAGGGCTTGACATTGCAGCAAGTGGGTGATGTTTTTGGGATTTCAAGAGCATCAGTTTCTAGCTGGGAGTCCGGAACTAATCAACCCGATCCAAGAAAACTTGAAAAACTTGCAGACCTTTTTGGTGCAAGTGTTAATTATTTAGTCACAGGTCAAAACCAAGGGCTATCTGAGTATGCCTCTCAAGGCACGAATAATCTATGGGTGCCTTTTATATCTTGGTCAAACCTATTGATCACTCAACATCATTCTGATCCCATTGAGTTTGTTCAATGTCTTTATGTAACCCCATCAATGAAAGCATTTGCGACCAGATATATAGGCTCAACCAGCTTGGAATGGCAACCAAGCCAAATCCCAGCCGGCGCTATCATTGTTGCCGACCCATCAGAAAAACTTTCGCCAGGTAAACATGTATTAGTTTCATTTGACGGCACTTCTGTTGAAGTGGCTCAAATCTATAAATCTACTGCCAAATCCGGACTTGGCTTGCATTTTGTCAATTCAAAATTAACAAAAAACCTAGATAAGACAGTGAAAGTTATCGGAGTAGTTCAAGAGTGGCGAATTGGTGGAAAGCTTTAGGTTGCAATTTATTAGTTGACATTTGTATTTTTTTAGTTTACAATTGAATCCTCTCTTATTTGAAAGGATTCACATGAACTCTCGTTTGAACTTCCCATTTGCTGAGCGCACAAGGCCTCTGGGATTAGGCGGAACTGACATTTGCGCCATCTTGGGCCTGTCACCCTACAAAACCCCCCTTGAACTTTGGTCTGAATTGGTCTCAGGCGAACTACCTGCAAACCGAGACCTGATTCACCTCAGGTTCGGGCAGCACGCTGAAAGCTTCATCGCCAGTGAGTACGAGCGCTCAACAGACCTCTTCACGGCCATACACTCGCCCACCATGTTTCACAAGAAACACGGGTTCATGTTTGGTCACGTTGACCGTTTTGTACTAGATACACCAGACACACCAGCAGTGGTCGACGGCACCATCACTGCCAACAAACTATTGGAATGCAAAACTTCCAGTGCGTTCAGTAAGAACGACTGGGGTGAGCCTGGGACTGATCAGGTGCCGCCTCTGTATTTAGTTCAATGCGCCTGGTACTTGGCAATTACTGAATGCCAGTCGGCAGACCTGGCTGTTCTGATTGGAAACAGTGACTTTAGGGTTTACTGCATCAAGCGAGACTTGGAGTTAGAGGGCCTCATCTTAGAGCACGCCAAGAGATTCTGGTTTGACCACGTACTGGACAAAACGCCACCTGCACCAGTCAATGTGCAAGACGTTAGCCTACTTTTCCCCAAAGAGGCTCAAGGCAAAAGTGTTGAGGCAAGTGAAGAACTCATCAAGCATATCCAAGCCTATCAAGATGGCTGCAACCGCTCGCAGGTTTTAAGTGACGAGTGCGAGCGCCTGAAACTTGAGATACTGAGTTACATGGGCGAGGCTGAAAAACTTACCCACGCAGGCAAGACTCTTGCTACTTGGAAATGCGCCAAGTCTAGCCAGCGCATTGACACCAAATCACTAGCAGCAGCTCACCCAGATATTGCGAAGGCGTTCACATTCGACACACTGGGCTCACGCCGTTTTTTGCTCAAGGGGGCTGTATGACTTCAACTTTGAATAATTCGCAGGCCAAATTTAAAGGCATAACTTCAAATAAAGCCTTGGGCAGAACAAATCGCCGTTCGAAAAATTTTACAAAGAAAGAAAAATACTCTGGCAACAATAGCCCATGGCAAGGTGGCGAACATGTCAATGCAAAAAGCAACAGCCCATCAAAACTGCCAAGCCTCAGTATTCTTGATCGAAGTGTTGCCCGCTCTGGTCTTCAGTACGACTCTTTTGTGAGAGCTCTCATCAATACAGCTCTATCTAGACTTTTAATTTGGGATCAAACTGATCTAGATAGACTATTGTTGGCTGCAGAACGCTTGGGACTTGACCCTCTTTGCGGGGAAATCTATGCTTTGGAGCCCAAAGCCCTCGTCGAATCAGAACAGAACTTTACCAAGGCTACAGGAAAGAAAGGGGTGGTGATTGTGGTGAGCCTTGATGGCTGGAGTCGTATCATTAACACCCACCCACAGTTCGACGGCATGAGGCTACTCGAGTCTGGGCCCGGTCACGACGAGCTACCGCTATACTTTGAGTGCACCATATTTCGCAAGGACAGAAAAGTTGCTACCTCTGTTCGCGAGTACATGCATGAAGCACACACTGGCCATGGTGCATGGCTCACACATCCACGGCGCATGCTTCGTCACAAAGCAATGGTGCAGTGTGCAAGGATTTGTTTTGGACTTGCAGGTATCTATGACTCAGACGAAGCACAGAGATTTAATTCTAAAATTTCCCGAAGCACTTTAACTACTCAGCAGGACTTTGAACCGAAAGCTTCCACTACACCTCAGGCATACAAAAACTCTAAGTCAAAAAATATGGGTACAAGCTTTGTCAAGGAATGGGTTAAAAGAGAAAATGAAATTTCTAAATCTTAATGATTTTAATCGCCATCTGAATTAATCAACCAATCACACTAATCTGAGACTACGTTAAAACAATGTTAGCCGAACTAAAACCCTATCTCACTTCAATTGCGCTTCCACCAACATCATTGCTACTCTTGGCTTTGATTGGTGCCTTGCTAGTTAACAAGCGACCAAAGTTTGCTAGAAAGTTAATTTTATTTTCCATTGCATCTCTTTGGTTGATATCTACCAATGGATTTTCTGTGTGGCTTCATGCACAATTGATACCAGCCTATCCACTGATCACGGCAAAAGAGCTTAAAGAAAACTCAGTGCAGGCAATTGTGGTGCTTGGGGGTGGGGTGGTTACGGGCCTACCAGGAGGTGATCAACAGATGAGCAAGTCATCCCTTGAGCGTTTAAGACTTGGCGCTCAACTTGCACGGACAAGTGGTCTACCTCTGGTCTTCAGTGGAGGCTCTGGATGGGGTGCTAGTGATGCGGGCACAGCTGAAGCAGATGTTGCAGAGAAAGTCTTGAAAGATGCCTTTGGAATCAGACTAAATTTCAAAGAATCAAAATCTAGAGACACACAGGAAAACGCAAGCAATACTTGGGACTTGCTGTCACAACAAGGCGTTCAAAAAATTGCATTGGTAACCCACAGTATCCACATGCCGCGCGCAAGTAATGAGTTTAAGAAAATGGGATTTACAATGCACGAGGCTGCAATGGGGCAACCAACATCTGGAAGCGGAACCATACTAACCTGGATGCCTAACGCATCCAATTTGGAAGTAAGCCAGTCAATTTTTCGTGAATTATTGGCTATTTTTATGATGCAAGTACGTTTAATATGGATGTCATAACGGATTACCATGTTAAACAATATAAATTTTGATCATTATTTATGTGTGGAATTGCTGGATTTTTAACCATTTATTCAAATACTCAGCATGGTACGCATTATTTCAGCAAAAAAAACGCTGATGAAATGCTAGAAATTGCTTCGCAAATGGCGCTGGCCATTGAGAAACGTGGCCCGGATAACTCTGGTGCTTGGGTTGATGCTAAATGCGGAATTGCCATTAGCCATCGACGATTAGCTGTGGTTGACCTTTCAGCCGCTGGAAATCAGCCTATGCACTCGTTGGGAGAGCGATATGTAATTGCTTTTAATGGTGAAATATACAATCATTTAGCACTTCGTGAAGAGTTAAATCGTTTAAATAATAATGCAGTGAAAATTCATTGGAGAGGTGAATCCGATACCGAAACATTACTTGCGTGTTTTGAAGCTTGGGGTATTGATGCCACTCTAAAAAAAACTGTGGGTATGTTTGCTATTGCTTTATGGGACAAATACACTCATAAATTACATTTAGCACGTGATCGATTTGGAGAAAAGCCACTTTATTATGGTTGGGTGGGTGAGGGGCAACAAGCAGCTTTTGTATTTGGCTCCGAACTTAAAGCAATGCGGGCATATAAAGGTTTTGTTAATTCGGTTGACAGAAATTCTTTGGCTCTTTACATGCGATTTACGTATGTTCCAGCACCTCATAGTATTTATCAGAATATTTATAAACTCGAGCCTGGTTGTATTCTGACGATAGAAAATAGTCCTCCTATTGCACCAATTGAGTCTTTACGCCCACCAGCGCAGCATGGTAGTTTAAGGTTGCAGCGTTGGTGGTCTTTAAGTGAGGTTGTTGAGCACGGGGCGGCCTCATTATTAACGGATGAAAAGGTTGCAGTCGAAATCCTAGAGCATCGCTTAGAGGAGTCGGTTAGCATGCAAATGCTCGCAGATGTTCCCTTAGGTGCGTTTTTGTCAGGAGGAGTCGATTCATCGACGGTAGTAGCAATGCTTCAGCGCCTGTCTAGTCGTCCGGTTAAAACATTTACTGTTGGTTTTGAGGAGGCAAGCTTCGATGAATCTCCCTACGCTCGATCTATTGCTAATCACCTTGGCACAGAACATCATGAAATATTTATAACTGCTAAAGAGGCGCAAAGTGTTATTCCGCACTTACCAGATATCTATGACGAGCCCTTCGCAGATTCATCGCAAATACCAACCTTTTTAGTTTGTAAGGCGGCTAGTCAACAAGTTACAGTTGCTCTTTCAGGGGACGCGGGCGATGAACTATTCGGTGGGTACAATAGATATTTTTGGGGGACTCGGATATGGAGCCGTATTGCCTGGTTACCGTATCCAGCTAGGCGGTTGCTTGGTGCAGCAGTTAGTTCAGTGCCAGTTTCGTATTGGAATTCATTATCAAGGCCCATTAATTCATTGTTACCAATTTCTGCTCGAGTTAATCAATCAGGAGACAAAGCACATAAGTTAGCACAACGTTTAATTGGAGTAAACAATATTGATGAGTTGTATCGAAGCCTTGTCTCACAATGGCAGGACCCCTCTGCTATTGTGATGAGAAGTGAAAAACAGGGCAATGAAAACCATATTTCTCAACGATTGGGCTTATTGGGTGATTTGTTGCCGTCAAAAGGGGTCGAATCAGATCAACTGCGCATGATGTATTGGGATAGCAATACCTATTTACCTGACGATATCTTATGTAAAGTAGATCGTGCGGCAATGGCTTCTAGTTTAGAGACGCGAGTTCCTATGCTAGATCATAGGGTTGCTGAATTAGCATGGCAATTGCCGCTAAAGATGAAAATTCGTGGAAATGAAGGAAAGTGGGCTCTACGACAAGTACTTTATAAATACGTGCCTAGAAATTTAATAGAACGTCCTAAAGTTGGCTTTGGTATACCAGTGGGCCATTGGCTGCGCGGACCATTACGACCTTGGGCAGAAGCTTTACTGGACGAAAAAAGACTTTTAGAAGAGGGCTATTTCTATCCAAAGCCCATTCTAGATAGATGGTCCGAGCATCAATTAGGTGTTTGCGACCATACTACAAGTTTATGGACAGTTTTGATGTTTCAGGCATGGTTGGAGCAAAATCGATAAATGTGGCAATACTGGTTACTTTTTAGTGTGCCAGCCTGGTTGGCACTAAGCCGTTTGGGTGCTGTTAACTCAACTAAATCTTCAAACAGCAGTTGGTCTCTATCGTGGATAATTTGTTTTTTGTCGTTAGGCATTGTTATTGGTCTTAGACATGAGGTTGGAGCAGACTGGTTTACATATCAGAACTTATTTGAATCGGGATTAGGAGCATCGCTAGACGAATATTTTGCAACACCCCTTGAACCGGCGTATTCGTTAATAAGCTGGTTAAGTGGCAACTTTTTTGGTTCTATTTATTTTTTAAATTTCATTTGTGGACTTTTTTTTTCATGGGGATTGGTAGAGTTTTGCCGGTTACAACCCCGTTCATGGCTAGCATTATTAGTTGCAGTGCCTTATTTGGTTACAGTCGTAGCTATGGGATATACACGGCAGGGAGTTGCAATTGGTGTTGCTATGCTAGCTATGTCTAAATTAATTCGCGGTAACTTTTGGCCATTTATGTTGCTGATGACTTTAGCGATGACATTTCATAAATCAGCAATCATACTTATCCCATTTGCTTTATTTGCTAGAAGTCATAAATCTTTTATTTCGATAATAATGGTTTTTAGCTCGATATTTTTATTATTTATATTATTAATCAAGGAGTCGCTCCCTTTCCTTATTTACGGGTATATTGAAAATGAATATATGTCTGCTGGTGCTTCATATCGGGTTGGGATGAATACTTTACCTGCAATCATATTTCTGCTCTTTAAGAAAAAATTCTTTTTGAATGAAATGGAAAATAAATTCTGGACAATGATATCTCTTAGCAGTTTATTATTTTTATTATTAATTTTATTTTTTCCAACATCATCGACTGCAATTGATCGTTTATTTCTTTATTGGATACCTTTACAAATTTTTGTTTGGTCGAGAGTACCTGATGTAATGGGAAATAGTCATACCTCTAGATCATGCTTGGTTCTTTTGGTAGTAATTTATTGTTTCATGGTTTATTTTATTTGGCTTAATTTTTCTATTCACTCAAGATACTGGATTCCTTATCAGTTTTATCCTTGGAAAATGCTTTGGAGCTAAAATAAAATCAATTAGACAATTCTAATTCATATAGAAAATTCTTTAGTGATATTTAAATAATTAGTAATTCATAAATATATAAATTAAATATGAAAATTGCGATCTGTATTAATTCTGCATGGAACCTAATTAATTTCCGAAAAAATTTAATTCAGAGGCTAGTTTTAGAAGGACATGAAGTAATTGCAGTTGCTCCAGTTGACAAATATGTTGATCAAGTTAAATCACTTGGATGTAAGTTTTTACCAATAAAAATAAATAACCATGGAAAAAATCCCTTTGAGGATATAATCCTTTTCTTGCGATACCTTCTGGTTCTTCATACTGAAAAGCCAGATATTATATTAACTTACACAATTAAGCCAAATATTTACGGTAGTTTTGCTGCGTATTTCTTAGGAATTCCAGTTGTTAATAATATCGCAGGACTTGGGACTCCATTTGTAAACAATAATTTACTAACAAGAGCAGTGCGTAAACTTTATAAATTAGCATTATTTAAGTCTGTAAAAATTTTCTTTCAAAACAATGATGACCGAAGTTACTTTGTTCAGGAAGGTCTTGTAAATGCAAAAATGACTGATACTTTACCTGGGTCTGGAGTAGATTTGCAGCGGTTTGGATTTATTTCGGTTTCCAATTCAAGAGGCCCTACACGTTTCTTGCTAATCGGTCGCATGCTTTGGGATAAAGGTGTAAGCGAGTTAGTGCAGGCAACACGCCAATTAAAAATAAGAGGATTTAATATTGATGTTTGCCTTTTGGGATTTTTAGATTTGAAAAATCCTAGAGCAATTGGGTTGTCACAAATTGAGTCGTGGGTAGGAGAAGGTGTTGTATCCTATATTGGTGAAACTGAAGATGTACGACAGCATATAATCACTGCAGACTGCATTATCTTACCGTCTTTCTATCGAGAAGGAATTCCGCGTAGTTTGCTAGAAGCTGCTTCAATGGGGCGTCCAATTATCACCACAGACTCTGTCGGTTGTAGGGAGGTGGTAGACGATGGTGTCAATGGTTTTCTCTGTCAACCGAGAAATGTGAATGATCTGGTAGAAAAAATGCAACAGTTCATAAAATTATCGCCGTTCGATCGCGCTGTCATGGGTATACGTAGTCGAGAAAAAGTTGAGCGTAATTATGATGAGAATATAGTAATATATAAATATCTTGAAGTAATCAGAAGTTTGACCTGCCCCCTCCCTGCCGTACCAAAGTGATGGAACAAAGTCCGCTAATTTCGGAGAATAGCGGCTATGAAACAATCCAGATTTACCGATGAGCAGATCATTGGCTTCCTCAAACAGGCTGACGCGGGGGTAATCCTCCCCTTTTGCAAGGGAGCCAGAAGTAGAAACGTTATGCAGCCATGGCCAGTTTCTGCTTCGGTGTAAATACACCCAGGGCCATATTGGAACGGTCATTGTTATATGACCACATCCACCGGGTGGCAAACTCTTGAACCTCTTCCAAGCTCGACCATTAATATTGTGACAGCCATTCGTAGCGAACTGTTCTGTTAAATCTTTCAACATAAGCATTTTGCTGTGGGTTGCCAGGCTGAATGTATTCAAGCTGGATTTCCCATTCTGCAGCCCAGGTTTGAATGGCCGCGCTGATGTATTCGGGACCATTGTCACAACGAATAACCTAAGGCTTTCCCCGCCAAGAAATCATCTGCTTCAGCTCTCTGATCACCCTCTCCGCTGGCAATGAGAAGTCCGCCTCCATGCCAATGGTCTCTCTGTTGTAGTCGTCAATTACATTGAATAACCTGAACATTCTGCCGTCTTCAAGCTGGTCATGCATAAAGTCCATTGACCAAACCTGATTGATTTCCAGTGGCACTGTCAATGCCTCTGGCTTCTCGCGAATTAACCGCTTGCGAGGTTTGATCCTCAAGTTCAGCTCCAACTCTTTGTAGACCCTGTAAACGCGCTTGTGGTTCCATTTAAAACCCTTCAGGTTGCGTAAATACAGATAGCAAAGGCCAAAGCCCCAATTGCGGTTGTTGTCGGTCAGTTTGATCAGCCACGTTGCAACTTCTTCATTCTCTGCATCGAGCTTGCGCTCGTAGCGGTAACAAGACTCGCTGATCCTGAATGCCTGGCACGCCAACCGAATACAAATGCCACTTTCCTTGACTGCTTTCATGGCCATCTCCTTACGTCGGGATGGCCTCACCACTTTTTTTCTGGAGCCTCCGATACGATCTCGACCTTAAGCTTTTCCTCAAGATACATCTTCTTGAGCCGCCGGTTTTCTTCTTCAAGCTCTTTCATGCGGGACATCATTGAGACGTCCATGCCGCCATATTTGGCTCGCCATTTGTAAAAAGTGGCGGTGCTGACGCCCAATTTTCGACAAATATCAGGTACGCCAAAACCAGCCTCAACGCGTTTAACGGCTTCCATGATCTGGCTATCAGTGAATTTTAACTTTCTCATGTAGAACCTCTTCCATTGGAAAAAATTCTACTTTCAACGCCTTTGGTTCTAAGGGACGATTACCCTGCTAGCAAAAGCTTTTTCCAAGGCTACAACTAGTTTAGGTTCTATAATTTTTGTACAATAATTTCTCAATACCATTTCTCTTCCTGAACGACCCATACGTTGCCTTAAAGAAAAATTACTAAGAAGCATGTTAATAGCTTGATACCATTCTTCCTCTGATTGAACTAAAAAACCATTAATACCGTCTTTAACAATATCATTGTTAACACCAACAGGAGATGCTATAACTGGAAGTGAACAAGCCATATACTGAATAAGTTTATATCCACACTTTCCCTTTTCGAAAGTTTCATTAGGAAGAGGCATAATTCCTACATCAAGACCTCCAAGAGATTCAACTTCGGAGGATTCACTCCAAGGAACTCCTAACATCGGCAGATCTAATTGAATCGGATCAATACCAATAGCAATAAATTGTGCATAAGACTCGTTAGATATTCTTTTAAAAACCTGCGATAATGGCTTTAAATATTTAGCAGTACCATAATTTCCAATCCATCCTACTTTGAGCAATTTAGAATTGTCATTATGCAAAAAATTATTTTCAGGATATCGCTCTATGTCAATAACTGTTGGTAATAAACAAATAGTTTTAGCTCCAGCTTTTTCCGCATAATTTTCAAGATATGAATTACCAACTATAACAAGAGAAGCATTTCTGATTAAGTTTCGATGTTTATTAGTAAGAAGTTTACGAATAATAAAATTTTTATGATCTTCATAAAAATGAAAAACGGCGTCATCATAATCTATGACTATGCATTTAAACTTCGATAAAAGGATACATTCTAACCAATATGGTATCCAAGGTAAACAATCTTTTTCAATCCAAAGAACATCAATATTTTTAGTCTTTAATATTATGATTATTCTTTTAATGAAAGAATTTGAAATATCGAATATTGGCTTTCTTCCTAACTGCAGTTGCTCGACGTAATAATTAGAAAATAATGCTGAAACAGATACTTCAATACCAGATTTTTTTAAAAAGGGGAGAAATTGTAAAAAACGAACTCGGCTACTAGCACCAAGCCTTTCATATCTAGTGAGAGCTAATACTTTCATTTAATATTAATTATTTAATTGAATGAACGTACGTTTTAAAAACTATTATTTATTGAATTTTCGTATATCATTAAATACTTCTTAATGCCACTTCGTAAAGAGAAAAACTCTTCAGCCACTTTTCTGCAACGTAGATCAAGGTTGGGATCATTGAGAAGTTTTTCTAGTTGATCTAATGCATTTTCAATTTGTTTAGCGTCACAACCTTTTAAAATAACACCAACATTATTATCTTTTATTATTGAATCAACATCTCCAACACCAGCATAAGTAACTACCGGCAGCCCAACAGCAAGTATTTCAGCCATACGAGTTGGTGATCTGCCAATTTCTGATAATTGACCTCCTGCGTAAAACATTACTGAACAAATTTGTTTTTTTAATATTTCAGGTACTTCTTCCGGTGAAACTGTATTTATACGTAATCTACCATAAAGTGCTGGAAATTTTTCAAATTTATTTAATATCAGTTTATGATCATCTTTTGTAGTTATTTGGAATTGTAAATCATTGTCTCGTAATGCTGCAGTTGCAAAAAAAGATGCTAATAAATCAATATTAAACCATCCATTAAGTATAGAACCTAAGCATCCAATTATCTTTTCTTTGTTTTTATCTGTCTTTAATTTGAAACGATCTAAATCCACACAAGTTGGAATTATTATAATTTTATTAATAAGAATATATTTGGCATAATTTTCTTTTAAAAAATTTTCTGACGCATTTGTTAAAACTACTACAGCAGCAGCTCTTTTTAAACATATTTTTTCTATAAAATTGAGCAAATTGTGAAATACTGATCCTCGTGATATACGTTCATCAGCTATCAACTCTTCTAACCATAAAGCACGCATGTCAAATATAAAGCTTAATTTAAAAATATATCCTACAATTACTGCCACGAAAGTTGGTAGGTATGAACGCGCATGTATAAGTTTTATATTTTTGTATTTGATTAAAAATGTTGATAAAATTAACATTTTTAAAAAACCATATAAGGGTGCAATAAATTGAGGATTTTTATTGAATTTTTGTGGCAACCAATAAATACCTAAATTTTTACATTCTTCATTTATTTTTCTTCTGTATATTTTATTTAATAGATCTTCTTTTTTTTCAAATGTAATTAATGTTATTTGATATTTTCTACTAATACCTCGAAGATAAGGTAAAATCTGACTTTGGCCAAGCGGTTCAAGCAAACCATTACGTGTCAAATACAAAGTACTTAGTTTGATTTCTTTCGTCATTTAATTAATATTAATGTTAATCTAATTATTTATTTATGATATTTTTAAGTTAGAATGTTAAGAATATGATCAGTTAAATATAATTAACTATATAAATATATATTAATTTGTAAAGACTACTTTATTCAAATAAATTAATATTTGATCTAACATTTTTTGATAATCTTATATATCTAAATTATTTTGATTTTATTAGTATTTAAATCATTATATTATTTAATACTGAGCAATAATCATATCGTGGAATCTTCTTGGAGTTTTATTTTTTTTAACAAATATATATTTATCTCCAAATATCATCACTAAAATTCCTCGCACTACATTTTTAAATGGACCAAGAGATTCATAATAGAATCTTTTCTCCAGATAATAAAAATTTGAATATCCATACTCTTTTAATAATTTAATAGTATCATTTGTACCATCATCGATTTTTTCAATCGCTTGCTCAAAAATAATTGTTGGTCTACATCTATTAATTGTATTTACTGCTCCTTTCAGTACTTTAACTTCATGCCCTTCTACATCAATTTTTATTAGATCTATTGTTTTATTATCTTGAATTATTTTGTCAAGTATTGCTGTTCTAATATTTATTCCATTCATTATATTTTCATTTGTAACTGTATGAGCCCCACTATTAAATGAATCTTTATTATTTAAAATTAAATTATTTTCTGTATCTGAGAGTGCTAAGTTATGAATTTCAATATTAGTACCTTCAACATTCATTTTTAATAACTTGAAGTTTAAAGGATGTGGCTCAAATGAAATTACATTCGTAAACCATTTATGAAAAAATAGTGAATGATTTCCGATATTAGCTCCTATATCAATACAAGTTAATTCCTCACCCTTAAATCTATTTTCATTTTTAAAAAATGTTTCGAGACATGTTAGAAGATTATTTTCAAATCTTCCATCTAAAATTATTTCAGTAGTAATGTAATCAAAAATAGGAGCGTAAATTTGCCCATTATTTTTAAGATTATCTTGTCCTAATTTCCATAAAATTTTGCGTATAGGTATCCTTACAAAATTGTATAAAAATGATACTCTTGAAAACTTTACATTGATTTTTACTTTTTTCATTTTTTAATTTATTTCAATTGTTGTTTCTTTATAATTTATTATTAATTTCAATTTTTTATTTTTTGTTTTTCTTTGATTTTAATTTTTTCATTTTTATTTTATCTTAATTCCGCGTACAACGGTAGCCTTATAATTATCGCCATATTTAACCACTCCAGAGAATGATATAGAAATATTATTTTTTTCAAATAAATTTCTTACATGGTTAACTTTTTGAGGATTATCATGCTCAGGTGAAAACATATCAAATGTATCTAAAATAGTCCACTCTCTAAACTCTTCGGACGTTAGTGTTTTTGGTATTGTATCTATATCTACTAATGGTAAAAATCGACTTAACACGCTTAACTTCATCCTTTTGAGTGTTTTACTTATGTATATTAACGAATCAATATTTTTTGAAATCAACTTCAATAATTTTTCTTTATTAATTTTCTTAGTAAACGGTCGCAGAATATATTTTGCATGTACTTTAGTCCACCAACCATTTATAGGATAAAAATCAATAGCTATTTCTCCTCCAACTTTGACTTTGGCGGCCAAAGCTTCAAATGCTAAATCAAAATTTGGAGTATGCTGTAACACTCCAAAACAAAATACATAATCAAATGAATTATCTGCATACGGAAGATCATAAATTGAAGCCTGTACAATTTGAAAACGGTTAGGATCAATCGATGAATTACTTTTATAATTCACTTCTACAGCTTCTGAATAATCGCAAGTCCATAAATTGGCATTTGTGTGTTTTAATATTACTCTGCTGAATCTTCCAGCCCCTGATCCTACTTCTAAGATATCTTTTTTATCTAGTTTTTTCGGATCCCAATTTGTTTCTTTAAAAAATCTTTCTCTGCTTATTTCATTCGATGCATTCTCTTCATCCAATTGAATTTTCTCAAAATTCTTCCATTGAAATCCGAAACTTTGTGCATAATTATTTGATTCACATATTCTTGGTATATCATTTATAATTTCAAACTGATTTCCAGCATCATCAATTAATTTATTTCCATTTTTCTTCAGCATTAACTTGTTATGCGGATTAATTATTTTTATACTTAATTCATTTAAATTTTTTTTATACATTTTCTTTAATTTATTTAATGTTTTACTTTATTTAAATTTTTCTCTTCAACTATTTGCTTCAAAATAGTTTATGTCTTCATTGCATAAATTTCTTGTATTTTCACCTTTTGACCACCCTAGGTACCAATTAATTGTACGCGAAACCGAATCGTCTAATGTTAATATTGGCTTATAGTCAATAAGCTTTTGCGCTAAGTTTGTATCTAGTGTCAATAACTTCGCTTCATGAAGTGCATTCGTGTCAGAATTTACCAATGATTCAGCATTAGGGAAATATTTTTTGGCTAAATTAATAACGTACTCAACTGTAGCCACCTCGCCACCACCAGGCCCAATATTTATAGATGAAACTAGTTCTGGCTGATTCCAAATCTGTTCTGCTATTTTGATATAACAAGAAACTGGCTCAAGTACATGTTGCCATGGCCTTGACGACTGAGGATTACGTATAACAACTGGGTTTCCGCTACACCAAGCGCGAATTGCATCCGGTATCAATCTATCAGCAGACCAATCACCTCCTCCAATCACATTTCCCGCTCTAGCTGCAACAAGACCTCGCCTTTCCGGTAAAAAATAACTATTTCGGTATGCAGTAATTACCATCTCACAAGCAGCTTTACTAGCGCTGTAGGGATCGTATCCACCTAGTGGATCTTGCTCAAGAAATGGTCTTCCTGTTTCATCATTTAAGTAAACTTTGTCTGTAGTTGAAACCACTACACAACCAACCGAATCACAGTGTCTTACAGCCTCTAGAACATTTGCAGTTCCCATAATGTTGGTTTCAAATGTTTGAATTGGTAACTTATAACTCATGCGAACCAACGGTTGGGCTGCTAAATGAAAAACTACATCAGGTTTTACATCTTTAAACAGCGATTCAACTGAATGTCGATCTCTAATATCAATAATATAATGTTTGCAACATTCAATAACATTAGCTGAATCAAATAAACTATTAGGTTGAAGTGGATCTAAAGACAGCCCATATACTTTTGCACCGATTCTATGAAGCCACAAGGTCAGCCAGCTTCCTTTAAAACCAGTATGACCAGTAACTAATACTTTCTTTCCTACCCAAAAAGATTTTGTTGGTTTACTCATCACCAAATTTTCCAGGGAGCTTTACCAGTTTTCCATAATTCTTCAAGATGAATTTTATCTCGCAGAGTATCCATTGGCTGCCAAAATCCAGAATGATTAAATACTGCTAACTCTCCTCTCGAAGCAAGGGACTCAAGTGGCTCCTTCTCCCAAGTTGTATCGTCGCCTTCAATGTAATGAATTACTTTGGGAGACAAAACAAAAAAGCCAGCATTAACTTGACCACCTTCACCTGCTGGTTTTTCGTTAAACTGCCTAACTCTTTGGTTTTCAATTTGAAGAGCGCCAAATCGACCCGGTGGTATTGCAGCAGTTAAAGTAGCCATGCATCCACTTTCATTGTGAAAGGTTAAAAGTGATGAAATATCTACATTGCCTACTCCATCCCCATAAGTAAAGCAGAAAGGCTCCTCATTACTCAAGTAACGAGAAATACGTTTTAACCTCCCTCCAGTCATTGTATTTTCACCAGTATCTACCAAAGTTACAGACCACGGCTCAGCATTATGATGGTGAATGTTCATTTTATTGTTTGACAAATCTATCGTAAGGTCTGAGGAATGCAATAGATAATTAGCAAAATACTCTTTAATCATGTAGCCCTTATAACCACAGCATATAATAAAATTTTTTATACCGTGAGCAGCATAAATTTTCATTATGTGCCATAAAATAGGTTTTCCTCCAATTTCTATCATTGGTTTAGGCCGAAGATGAGTTTCTTCAGATATTCGAGTACCAAGTCCACCAGCCAATATAACTGCAGTTACCATAATTTTAAATTTAATAAATTAAACATGTCAATTCAGTAGTAAATTATTTTACTTTCAATATTTTCGTATCCTAATTATTACAAATCCAATAAAATTTTTAAAACGAGTTATAAATAATCTCGAATGAGCTTTTATAAGCGACTTTAACATTAAAATAGGTTCACTCCAATGAATAGGCAGCTGTGGTAAGAGATCTGGCTCAAATTTATACTTTCCATTTTTTAGATCCTGATGAAGTAGTACTTCAGGAACCATGCGTAGATTTAAAATTTCACTATCAGTCAAATCGTTCGAGTCTTTGAAAAGGCTAGTTGATAATTCTACTCTTTGCTTTCCATCAGAACCTAATTTCCAGAACTTCTCGTGTGCAAATTGCATCAACGGATCCCCATCAAAAATTTTCTGTCTTGATCGTACTCGCTTTATAATTTGCTGAGGTGTACGAAACTGAAAATGTTGCATTGCAATACGATTTGGACTCACCTTTGGAAAGTTTTTCTGTAAAAATAAAGTGCTTTTCTTTGTTGAAGGACCATGCTTATAAAATCTCACTTCTGAGTAGTTATTACGATACCAGCTTAATCTTTCAGAGTGTTTATAAAAATGTTTGCCTCCTGGATTTGAATTATTAAATAGTTCAAAATCTCTATTAGTATAGTAATATTGCAATGTAGAAGACCATACACTATCATACCTGCTATCTAATTTTGCAAGGAAAATTCGAGGATCCTCCAAATACTGCTCATCAGTACATAGTGTACACCACCAGTCTCCCTTCTGACTCTTGTGAAAGTAATGACTAAATACTTCTCCAAGCGTTTTTGTAAAGTTATATGGTCGATACTCAGATAAATATGGTATTATTTTAGGATTATTTTCGGCTAAGCGATTTACAATTGACCAAGTATCGTCATTGCTCCCTGTATCAAAAACATATATATAGTCTGCCCATAAGCTAGCTGCTTCTAAACACTCTTCAAGAATATCTGCTTCATTATTTGTTGGTAATATTGCGTGAATTTTAAACATTTTATTCAATTTTTTTTATACCAATTCCAAGTCTTAATAAGTCCATTTTCAATTGTCACTTTAGGTTTCCAATTAGTCAAAGATGGATATTTAAAATTCTTAGAATCTTTAGTTTGAATATTAATTTCTTTAAATAAATTTCCATTCGCAATGCTACGCAAAAAACAAATCAGATCACCTATACGAACCTGCAATCCGCTTGAAACACTAAACATTTGTCCCGAGAGAAAACTGGCATTATCTGAAGCAACCAACAAAGCTTCTGCAGCATCTTCCGAAAACAAAAAATCTCTAGAAGTGTCTAATGGACTAAAGATTTCTAAAGGTTCGCAACTAGCAAGTTTGCGTATACAGTATGGAATCAATCGACGATTATTTTTATCTGCCGGACCGTAAACATTTGTTAATTGTATTACACCACACGAAATTCCATAAGAGTCACGATAACATTGTGCCAATAGTTCGACCGTCAATTTGCTACACTGGTAAGGCGTTAGACTTGCATTTCTGTCTGAAGCATATGACGACTCAACGCTAGAAGTCATAACTACCGCAGACTGAGGTGCATTTTTGCGGACTGCTTCAAGAAGATTTAAAGTTCCAAGAATATTATCCATCATAATCGGAATTGGTCCACCCTCAGGAATAGAATTATCATTATTCGCTGCTAGATGAAATATTATGTCAAATTCTAATTCGGCAATTAGTTTTTCAATTGAATTGACGTTTGTCAATTCAACTGAAAAAATTGCAAACTGCTCATTTATTTGAAGCCCAATAGGCACATTGCCTGACCGAGTTGTACCAATAACATGCCAACCATCAACAAGCAGTCGCTGAACGAGCGCATAACCAAGCACGCCACCGCAGCCAGTTACCAAAGCTCGCCGAGTAGACTCACCAAAAGATGCTTTTCGATAGGATTTAACTATATCGCTTTCCATTAATTTAGGTTAAAGGATTTATGTGTACTCAAATGATTTGATTACTTATATAGAAAACGCAAGATCTTCAAATGTTTGATCAATATAAAGGTGATAATTTTCCCTCGTCACAATGTGCAAACGTGGCAAGTGAAATACCAATTTACCACCAGACTCTAAATAATGCATTTCTCTTCGAATTACTTCAGTTCTAAAATGCCAGACAAGAACAAATAGATAGTCAGGCTTGAATTCTTTAATCTTTTCATGGGACCAAATTGGTATACGTGTACCAGGTGTAAAACGACCGTGCTTTTCAGTATTCAAATCTCCTATAGCAGGCAGCATTTCACGATTAATTCCACAATAATTTAAAACAATATTTCCCTTAGTTGACGCACCGTAACCATATACCCTTTTACCATTTGCCTTACATTGCTCAAAGAACTGTCTCACTTCATCTTTGTGCTGTGTAATGCGTCTAGAAAACCGTTCATATGTTTCCAGTTTGTAGAGATTACGTTCTTGTAGTATTGCACTATCAATTGCATTTTGATTAACAGAATAATTTGAATTTTTATGTGAGACTAGTAAGTAAATACTACCACCATTAATATCATTGAATGATAAATCAATTACCTTGAGGCCAGCCTCAGTAAAAAGATACTGTAACTCCCGAAGCCCGTAATAGGTCACGTGTTCATGACAAATCTGGTCATAGGTGAGTTGATTGAGTAGCATTGGCAAATAGGATAATTCAAGTGACCAAACACCTTGCTCATCCAAACAGTCTGCTATGTCGTTAACAAATGATCGAGGGTCGTCGAGATCGTAGAACATGGCAATTGAGGTAATGATCTTACATTTAGCATCACCAAATTTAGATCGCGCAACTTTCCCACTGAAAAAGTCGAAAGTCACGTCCACATCTGGTTGAAAAAAATGTTTGAATTTTTCACTACTAGGGTCGATACCGAAACGATGAAATTTGCCATGCTTGCTGTAAGCATTTAGCAAAGTGCCATCATTGCAACCAATATCTAGTAAAAGGTCATTAGGCTGTGGTTTTACCAAGGAAACAAGTTGATCTACCTTGGTTTCAAGATGCCTTACCATGGTTGGACTTAACGAAGAATGGTATCCGTATGTCGTTCCGTACATCTCACTTACTTCAGCTGTGTGTTTTAGTTGAACCAATCCGCATGCATTACCATCGTCATTGGTTTGGCACTTAACTAATACAAGCGGAGAATGAGATGGGTCACATTCATGCTCACTAGGAAACACGCAACTGAGAATCTGATTACCCAGATCAAGTACTTCAATAAGATTTGAGTTGCCACAGATGCGGCATTTTGTATGCAAAGTAGTCACTTTTCTTCCATTTTAAAAAGTTAAAGAATATATTATCTCGCTAAGAAATTCTTACAAATTTGATTTCTTCATTTATTCCAAAATATTTATGTGAGCAAAAAGCCCATTCTTTTAAGTAATTTGATCAAAATTCGTTTTCGATATCCGGTGTTCAGTAGCATTAGCACAGGACTTCTTAAAAATAAATAACGCATTGCTACAATAGAGAAGCGTTTTCTCTTTTGAAGCTCATGGAACAAATGTGGAATTCGATAAAGGTCAATTTCGTTTCTTGTAAAATTATTAGGGAACCTTTTGGCAACCCACCGAAGCCACAACTTGTAATCACGTACATCACAACCGGATGTTATCGAGCCAGAATGGATTCGTGTATTTACTAAAGGTTCTCCAATCCACACTATACCAGACAACTCTGCAATCTCAGCTATGAAAACAGCATCCCCATAGTGCCTCGCTTCAATATCTGAAGGCCTAAGCCCAGATAAAGAAATTCGATTAAAAGCGTATCCATTAAATGGTGCTATGCCACCAGGTTGACTGCCTAAATATCGGCGAATTAAATCTTTTCCATTTTGAATATGCAAAACTGCAGGAGCATTTTCAACCATTAGTCTATCTGCCACGAGCTTTCCATCTTCGGTTATCCATCGAGAGTTAACAGCAATAGCTCCAATATTAGGAGTCTTGGCGGCCTGACTTAATACTTCACAAGCATAATTAGGTAATAACTCATCGTCATCGTGAAATATTGTAATCCAGTTACTTTCAGTCATATCAATTACGCGTGCTACGTGCTCAAAGTGAGTAAGATCACCACTTTGTATCCAAAGCTCCACATTTGGGAATTTAGCACGAACTAATTTGCGAATAGAGTCAGATGTAGAGTTGTCTGAAACAACTACACGGCAATTACTAGATGACTGATTCAATGCAGAATTTATACTTTGACAAGCGTATTCTGTTCTATTCCTGCACAATATAACTATGGTGAGTTCGTTCAATTATCTTTGCCTCTACCTAACCAGTCTTGATCACGGAATAGTTGGAAAATTTTAATATATTCTGATAAGGTATCGTCAGACCAGACCAGAATCTGACCTTTGGTTGCAAAACGTAAATTATTACCATTTTCTAAACCTATTCGTTTCATTTCTTGCTCATCTCCACCTTCATTGAAACGCATAATGGCGTAACGAATTTCTTGATTAAAAATAACTAAGCTTGTTGTACCATTTGGCACAAAGAAATTAAGCGCTGACTGTTGATAGAAAGCAGCTCTGAGCTCTAAATTCCAAGCAAGATCTGAAAAAATATATATTCCTTTACCGTATTGAATTACTTCTGGTGCGACATCTGTATCAGGAATCATTACAGGAAAATATCCTTGGTATTTCACCCATTCAAGAAACTTGATAGCCTCAGTTAATTGTGAATTCCGATTAATAGCATATTTTTGATGTCTGTACGTTAAACTGACTACAGGTAAACCATTTGAATTAGCAGATATCCATCTATCAATGTAGCGCAACGCTTGCTCTCCTGGGTAAAGCCCAACATAATCTTTATTTAATTCCTTGTAGATTCGGGTATGGTCAGGAACAGGCCAGAAATTTTTAGAATAGCCTAATGGAAATATTTGAAAACCATTCAGTGCGTTAGATATGCAATCTCTGCTAGGAAGAAGCCTCACCCCTTTACAAAGAGGACTCATAAATACAAGGGGCATGATAATTTGCCTCAATCTCCAAGCTTTAGAAGCTTCGTCATGTATTCGGTCATAACTACCCTCTAAAACCTTTTCAGCCATGCGTGGAACGAGCAGTACTTCGTATTCATTCAACCCACGGCTAAGGCATTCATGATTAGCTAGAATCAAAAACTCTGCAAAATTAAATGTAATTGGCGCAACTTGAAGATCATAGATTGCTAATAATGGAGTTTTCTTGTCTATTTTTCTTTTTTTCACCATCCATTCTCGAGGTTTTTCAAATAAGATCTTTCCAAGTTTAGTAGTTGGCCTACGATACTCGCGTGAAATCCTACGTGCAATCCATTGAGGAGAAAAAAGTTTATTAATACTCATTTAATCTTCAGAAAGTATATTTTTATTATTCAAAAATTTTTGAGTTTTGCATCTTTTAATCCTCAATAATAACTAGATTTCTAGTTTAATTTTTTTACTGCAGATAAATGTTGATTATTAAATGTCTTTAATTTTTAAATTCAAAATTAATTTTGTTTGCCGCCATGTATGACTCCGGTTTTCCAATATCAAGAAAAATTTCTTGGGTTTCATAAGTAAATATTTTACCAATTAATTTAGGCAACACCTCGACGCTAAAATCTTTGAAGTTATTAGAATTATCATCAAGTATTTTCAGCAATTCACTAGAGAGTATATAGACAGCGCCATTCGCCAAATTGCCAGGCGGTTCTTTATTTTTTTCGAAAAATTCTACAACTACACCAAACTCATTCAACTTAACGATACCACACGAAGAAGGTTCTGTTGTTCTGAAAGTCATCATGGTCATTAGGCACTCTGAAGGACGATTACGATGAGCAAGTAAAAAATCTTTTAAGTCTGCAAGGCAATAATTATCAGCATGGATAAGCATGCCATCCATGCCTTCAAAAAAGTTAAGGTTTTCTATCAAGGTTCCCGCAGTACCGCGCAACTGAGATTCATGAACCAAGCTTACCTGATTTCGGTAAGGACTCGCCTCTAAGAAGGATTCCACCTGCTTAGATAAATAATGAGTGTTAACCAAAAATGGTCCGAACCCAGCCTTTGTCAAGCGCTCCAGCCAAATATCCAAAAGTGGCTGGCCATTAATCGGTACCAGACACTTTGGCATGCTGTTAGTCAGCGGCCGCAAACGCGTTCCCAAACCTGCAGCCAACAATAACGCCCTCATCAACTTAACTCCTGCAACAATTCCTCGGCGCAAAGCGGGGTGTTACCTACACGGCCAACTTGAACAGCAGCTGCAAGTGACCCCAAGCAAGCGGCTTCCCAAATGGTGGCACCGCAGGCCAGTGCCATGGAACTGGTAATCAACAAAGAATCACCAGCGCCAGCGACATCCTTGGGGGCGCTGTTTAATGCATGCAACCTGTCAGTTAACCAGTCATCTAGCTTCTCCAATCCGGCATGGATTAACAAGCCCTCTTCTCCCAATTTGAGCAGTACATTTTTTGCTGAAGCCTGTTGTCTCAATTGCTCTGCCAAGACCACTAGGCCATCTTCGCGGTTACGCGTGCTGATACGTGCTTCCCGCTCAGTAGGGGTAATTAGATCCATACCGCTAAAACGGCTAATGTCTCCCACTTGTGAGGACGATTGACTATCAGCAGCTAACATCACTCCTCTACTTTTGGCCGCAACAACAAGCTCATCTACCAGCGGCTGGGGTAGACATCCATAATTGAAATCCGAGAAGACTAGCAAATCAGCCTCATCAAGTGCAATTTTTAGTTCGGTCAAGAGTTGTCCTTGTAATGCGGCGGATATCGCCCCCTGATGCAGGTGGCTTACACGCAATAGGCTCTTACCTTTGCTGCGGTAACGCTGCTTTAAGGTAGTGGGACGACTATTGTCAACCACCAAGTGAGCTTCAACGCCAGCGGTAGTCAATGCTTTTAATGCAAAGTCACGGGATGGATCGTTTCCTGACACTGTAAAGAATTGAACGTTTGCACCCAAACCAGCCGCATGTGCAGCGACAATACCTGCGCCGCCAACAAAGCGGGTGGAGTCAATCGGTGACACTACAATCGTTGGGTCTTCCTGCGACATACCCAACGGCTCGCAAGTAATGTACTCGTCAACAATCAAGTCACCAATTACGCATACCTTTAAAGCAGCAAGCGCATTAAGCAATTCTATTAATCTCGATTTAGCAATTGTATGACGGGCTAGATATTCCACAGGTAAGTTTATCGATCGGGAGTCAAATGTTCGAAATTCCTTGCGGATTAAATCAAGTGAAGAAAAGACAGTTTCACCTGAACTAAACACCAGACTACCACCGTATTGCTCCAGGGCTTTCAATTCTTGGTTTTGGCGTGCCTCATGCTCTTTACCCTTCACAACAATGTCGGGGCGAAGTCGACTAATAAGTTCAGTAATGGGTTCATCGAAAATAAAAGCCTCATCGACTAAGCTATGACCCTGCAAGCCTTCCAAACGTAAATTTTCAGGCAAGTGCGCCGCAAATCCTGCCAAGCGATCGCTTTCAACACCCACAATGAGACGCTCTCCATATTCTTTGGCAGAACGCAATAAACGCATATGGCCTGGATGTAGGATATTAAAGCGACCTGAAACTAAAACGGTTATGGGTTTTGACATTATTAAGACTCAACTAAGTCACCTGACTACTTATTACCTCAGGTCGCTTCATCAGAATGCACGCGATTAGGGGTGTTTGCCGGCCGTTTTGGCTTAGGTCAGGCCCGGCGTATCAACGCTTGGCCAAGAATGCAGCGACGTGCTGCTCGAGTTCATTCTGGTAAGCGGCAACTGCCCATGCGTCCGACTCAAGCGGTGACCAATCAGCCCACAGGGTGTCGGCGCGGTTGAACGGGCCCGGTGTCGCTTCGTGAATAATCAGGTATTCGCTGCGCATGATGATGGTGTGGAACACGCCCTGCGGAACGCGGACAAACACATTTTTGCCCTTGGTTCTGTCTCCCAGCTGCACCACATCGCGGATAGTACCGTCCTCATTGAAGAAGATGAAATCGGCCTCGCCTTCCAAGATGTGTAATGACTCGTCCTTGCCAACATGCCAGTTGGCGCGTACGAAAGTCTTGCCGGTGTAGACGACGAACATTTCGTGCAACAGGTCGTTGTCGCTCTGGTGCACACAAAGGCGGATGCGTTTGCGCGCAGTCTTGTTCACCTCTGACTTCAGGTATTCCAAGTCCGCACGCGAGACCGACACCACGCCCGGCTTGGCTCGGCACATCTCCTCTGTCTGTCGATCGTACTGGCAGGCTCGCACCGGATCGGCCGGGCGCTGGGCGTGATAATTGCGATAAGCTGCCTGCTCCGCAGCCGTCTGCAATTCGGGCGACCAGGCAGGGAAGATGGTGGCAGCTTTTTCGAACGGGCCGCTGGTCACCTCGTGAGCCATCGCATAGTCGGAATAGACGATCAGCGAGTGAGGAAGATTGCCCGGAATGCGGCAGTAGAAGGGTAGGTCCGAATCGTAGGGGCCGAGGCGGATGTCGCTGGTCGGATTGCCCTGCTCGTCAAAAAATACATACTTGCCATAGCCTTCCATCATATGGAAGGACTCGTCTTTGTTCAGGTGATAACTGGGACGAACATAGGTGGCACCATCGAAAGCGATGAACATCTCTTGTTGGCGGTCCTTGATGTCATTGTGCATGCAGATGCGGGCGCGCTTAGTCGGCGAGACTGACACCTGCTCGACGCAGAATGCGGCGTCGTTCAGCGAGAAACGCGGAAAGTCTTCGGCGTTTTCTAACACGCCCGGAGCGAGTTGTTTGAGTTCGAGGCGTTTCATGCTTTTTTTCCAGTACAAACGATAAACAGGTAATTGGCCATCTTGGAGAAGCCGGTGTGCACGACTTCGTCGCTCATCGAGAACAGCAAGGTGGTGTGGAAGTATTGGGCGAAAAGGGCTCGGAAGTCTTCGCCAGATTTGCAGTTGACATGGCCTTCCTTTGATCCGGGCGACGCATAGGCCTGGGATTCCAGCGAGGGGATGCCAACGATAAGCAAGCCATGCTCGCTCATAGAGGCGCGCACATTGCGCACATAGTCATGCTCGAACTGAGGCGGAATGTGCTCGAATACGTCAAGCGAAAACACGCCGTCGAAGTCACTGAAAATAGGGCCTTGCACGATGTCGTGCACGGCGTACTGCATGGGCCAGGGGCCGTCGGCCTGATCACGTGCGCGGCAGTCTTCGATGAAGATGGGATCGATGTCAGTGGCTGTCAATTTTGGTACCGCCTGGCGTACGATGCGGGAGCCGAAGGCGTCTGCGCAGCCAATCTCTAGCACGCTCTGGCGACCGGCCATTAGCTTGGATACGAATTTGTAGCGCGACAGCACGAACACCAGGCGCTTGGGATCGTCATGCCAGACCTGGTTGCTCATCAGGCCGAATTGAGTACGACCGAATTTTTTCTCTAGGTTCAGACAATGGTTGTATTGTTTCTCGACGGTGCTCATTTACGGACGATCTCTAGGTGAGGAAGCGGAACTAGGAAAACGCCACCGGCATCGAGATAAGCCTGATTGCGGGCGATGATTTCTTTGGCAAAGCGCCATGCCGACAGGAACACCACGGCCGGCCGATGGCGCACTAAGCTATCAGAGTTCATTACGGGCAGCACGAATCCCGGGCTCATAAGGTTCTGGCGCAGCGGGTTGTCGTCGATGATGAATGAAAGTTGCGAATCGATGTTCAGCATGGCCGTCAGCACAGTGCTGGTAGCCGAGGCGCCATAACCAGCCACCTTGCCCCCTTTCGCGGTCAAGGTTTTCAGGGCGGCGTTCACTTTGACCTTGACACCGTCCATTACATTTGCTAATTTGGCATATGTGGACGGATCGTACAAGCCGAACTTCTTTTCATCGGAGATCATGGCTTCCACCACCGACTTGGGCTGTTGGCTGCTCTCCGCACGCACTGCATAGCAGCGTATTGAACCGCCCTTGGTGCTGACGCGCTCGATATCTATCAGCTTTAAGCCGCAGCTGGCCATGAAACGCTGCAGCGGCAGTATGCTATGGTGGCACAGGTGTTCATGGTAGATATAATCAACCACATTGTGCTCGACCAAGTCTTTCAGGTAAGACACTTCGAAAACGAAGGCCCCTTCCGGCTTGAGCAAGCAGCGGACGCAGCAGGCGAATTCCCGCAGTGCGTCGGCATGCGAAAACACATTATTGGCGGTGACCACGTCAAAGTGTCCCCGCGTGAAGAGCAGATTGCGCGCCATGCGCGCTTCAAAAAAACCGACTTCAGTCTCAATACCCCTTTCGACCGCACGTGCTGCCACGTAACTTGATGGGTCGACACCTAAAACCTTAAAACCGAGATCGTGGAATTTAGACAGCAATAGGCCGTCGTTGCTCCCGACGTCAAGCACACGCGCGTCGGCAGCAAGGCTGAAGTATTTGCAAACCTGCTCGGCATAAAGTGTGAAGTGGCGGTCCAGGTCGGTCGAGCTACCGGAGGTATAAATATAGTTGCCATACAAAATATTGGGATCGACCACATCTAGCAATTGTGCATGGCCGCAATCTGCGCACAAATATAGGTCCATCGGAATCTTGGGCAGGCGCACTTCTGGCGCTCCGACCGGACGAAAATTGTCGACCGGAGGAACTGCTGGCATCTTATACACCAGATTTACTTCGGGTGATTCACAAAGACGGCAGCTATGGCGTTTAAGGTAGAGTTCTTTCATAGCAAAGCCTCCTGAAAAAGATGGGTCAAGCCACCATCCAGACCGATGGCCTGGCCATGGATGGCCGTGGCGGCCGGAGAAATCAGAAAGGCGATGCTATCGGCCAGATCGCCAACATCTAGCACGCGTCCGCTCGGTAGCTGGGCCCGCAGAATTTCGAAGTGAGCTTGCAGGTTGGCTGGGTAGCTAACCAGTGCGCCCTTTACGAAGCTGCCAGGCATAACGGCATTAATGCGTTCCAATCCACCTTTGCGGCAAACGGCGTAATAGCGCATTAGCTGTAGCTGGGACGCCTTAAGCCAGTGATACCAAAACGGGATGACGGGATTGATCCACTGCGCATTTGCCGAGCTGACAATGACCACTTTGCAGCAGGCCGGACCCTTCTGGTCACAGACGGCGTCCAACATGGCTTGTACGGAAAACAGTTCCAAATTGGAGGCCACTGCCATATCGACATCACCTTCTGGCCGGTAGCGCTGGCATGCGACGATTGCTGACGGTACCCCGTGGCTAGCAAGGCGGCCTGCAGTCCAGGTACGCACGGCGGAGAGATTCGAAAGGTCGAGCTGGCACTGGGACTCAGCACGGCGGCTGAGCGCGAGAGAGGCTAGTCCCTGCTCCTGCAGTGCGGTGGTGACTGCTCGCCCGAGCGCGCTTTGCCCGCCGAGGATCCAGGCTTCATTTGCCATATTCAAGCTCCACGCTCCATATCGATCAGACAGCGGCCGACGATGGCGCCACTACGCATGCGTTCAATGGCCGTATTGATTTCGTCTAGGGCAAAAATCTCGGTCACCAACGGCGCAAGTTGGATGCGGCCGGACACAAGCAAACGCTGATAACGCGGGATATCAGTTGCCGGTTCGGCTTCGCCGCCATGCGAACCACTCAAGCCTTTGCCAAAATGTAGCGGCAGGCTGAAGATGTTGATGTTATTGCCTTTGGGCGGCACACCGACTAGGGTGACCCGCCCCTGTGGCTTGCACAGGATGTAGCCCAATTCGATGATAGCTGGCTGGCCCGTATTGTCAATAAAAGCATCTACGCCATCTGGCAGCAGGTGCGTAATGGCACTCTTGGCGTCCTCTTTGCTGCTGTTAATGAAATGGGTGGCGCCCAGTTCGCGCGCCAATGCTTCCTTGTTGCCATGACGGTCGATGGCTATGACTGGCCAGGCACCGACCAAGGCAGCGGCTTGGATGATGTTGAGGCCGATTCCGCCGGCGCCGAACACGACCACCGATTCGCCAATGCGGACCTTGGCATTGTTCTCGATGACGCCGAAACCGGTGGTCACGGCACAGCCGAAAAGGGCCGCCAATTGCATATCACTCTCAGCCGGAATTCGCGTCACCCGGTTTTCTGACACGATGGTGTATTGGCTGAAAGTGGTGACGGCGCCGCAATTGATCTTTTGCTCGCCGCTCGTTAGGTGAGGAGTCTCTGCTTCGATGCCGGGACCTTTGCGCCAGTGCAGGACCACGCTGTCGCCGGTTTTCACGCCACGTACGCCAGCGCCTGTTGCGAGTACTTCTCCTGAGGCCTCATGGCCCAACAAGTGAGGTAGCCATTTATCTTCGCCCTTTGCGCCATCAATCTCACCGAGTTGAGAGCCGCAGATGCCGCTATAGAAGACTTTAACCAGCACCTGGCCGACGGATAGTGCCCCAGGCAGGGTCACTTCCATCAGTTGCAGCGGCTGGTGAAGTGCCGTAAGTACAGCTGCTTTGGTTGTATTGGGTAAGGACATGAAATTTTCACTCAAAGTAGATAAATGAGTGATCGCCACTGTAGCCCGTCTGACTGAACCACCACTCCCATTCCCTAGGCGTGCAGAAAGCTTCGCAAGTCACCTGCCAGTAGAGCAAATTGGCTTTTTCCAGCTCGTCGCGGTAAGACTCCACGCACAGGTACTTGTTCTTTTTGCCCACGCGCTCCATTTCGCGCAGAGCCTTGTCCAGGTCGTAATTGTGGAGGTTATGCAAGGTTGTGATGGAAAACACAAAATCAAAGTACTTGTCCGGAAAAGGCAGGCTGTTGGCATTGGCTACCTGCAGGCAATCCTTGATCTCTGGTTTGGCATTTTCGATAGCATAGGAAGAAATATCGATACCGTACACCTCCACACCGGGTACCAACAGGGTCAGTTCATACAGTAGAAAACCCTTACCGCAGCCTATATCTAAAATTTTGTCTCCCGGTTTGATACCATAATGTTCGACCATAGCCTGGCCTACAGGTGCCCAGCGGCCAGGCATATACTTGTAGCCACCGTAGCAGATGCGGCGATCGCCGTCCCAGTAGTCGTAGCCGAACTGCTTCGCCAATGCTGCGGCCTTGGCCTTGGGATACTCAGCATCATTCACGCGAGCCAGATAATCTCGTGAGGTACTCTTATGGACTGCAGATAGAAAATCGATATGTGCCAATGTGCTTCCTTCAGTGCTGAAGTGATTCAAAAAATAGGGTAGCCTTTTCCAACTGGCGCTGCTTGCGCAATAGGCCATCGGCACCAGGGTTGGCGAAATTGCGGCGCCTTACAGCAACCGGTAAAAATTCATTCAGAATGATGCAGCACCACTTCAATTGAAAGACAGGCTCCAAAAGGCGAACACGAGCTGCCATTAGTTGCGCGTTCTCGAACGGAGCAAGTGCCTGCATTAAAAAGGGTTCAAACAGCGAATGAGGGACTGGCACCCCGGGGTGTGAGAAAAAGTCACTCACGGTCTTTGAAGGATCATCCCACCCTGCGTACTCAAAATCAATGAAGCACAGGTTGCCATCAGGCCGTACCAGTGCATTGTGAAAACCGAAGTCCGAAGGCGACAGGCATCTCTCTCTTTGGGGTATTGATCCATCGGGGCTCAGATTCAAGGTATTGCAGCCTCGAAGAAGATAGGGCTTTGTATCGTTCCAATAGGCAGTAATGCGACTGATAAGTTCTGAGGCAGCAAGGTCCTCATTACTTTCAACTGGCATATTTGCCAGTTGGGAAAGGCGCAAATCCACCATAGCAAAGTGCTCAGTCACGCTAAAACAGGCTTCCGATGCATTTGAAAGCGCCGATGCTTGGGCACGGCTCTGGTGGGAATTGAGTAACGCAAAAAACTGGGCGGCTTGGCGGATGGCGAACTCGTTTATTTGATTTGCTTCCAGCTTGTAGCCTTCCACAAACTCATAGATCGCCAGGTGGGTGTTAAAGTCTTTGGCCAGCGGTTGGGGAATACAGCGCAGGTTCAAATTCCAGGCGTGCTCCAGAAACGAGTACTCTGCGCGCAAACGGTCCCTAGTGTCCGTAGCATCATGAAAATACCATTTGAGAACAAACTTGGCCCCGTCACAATGCAGTGTGAACACTCGGTTGTTGCCACTGGCTGACAACGGCTCAAGGCGAAAACCATCCCTGCCTCTTTCACTCGTGGCCAGTAGTGCTGCAACATTTCCTTCTAAGGATTTTCTCAGCATTGTGCTTCCAGGCGGCAAAGTACTTCTAACCAATTTACGGCACGCGGCAATGATTGAGCTTGATGATGGTTATCAGGATCAAACAGAATTGGCGCAGCGTGTGCTGGAAAGCCTGGCGAAAGAAGTATTTCCGGCAGGTCGTCCACATAAACGGTGCAGCCAATATCTGCAATTTGCTTGACCTTGGATTCTTTAGTAAGTTGAAAGTAGACCCTGCTCGGCGCCACCAGTGGACCTTTCAAATCAGTCAAATGCTGGCTGATCCATTGGCGCGCTGCGGCATGAAGGTCGTACTGCTTTCCAAGAAAAGGATAACGGGTTTTGTGACTGACAATGGAAACTGGAAATGCCTGCTCTCGGGCCCATAGCAGGCAGTCCAAAACGCCTGGATAGGTGGTAGCCTCGCCCATTCGGGCACCGTACACATAGCCCTGCATTTCCGTCCAGACGTGCTCCTGCCCAATCGCGCGAAGATGATCTCGCACGCTTACCTTAGAAACAGGTATATCTGCTGTGATCCAGCCCCCCTCTAGCGCCACTTTGTGGAAAAGGGTGTCGTAGCTTACTATGGTGTTATCAAAGTCCAAACCGATGTGCATGATCTTATTCAGGCCCGCAGAGCGTCCAGTGTAGTCGCAGCAATGTTGTCGGCCGTCAGGCCAAATTTCTTGCGTGCATAATTCTGGCTGCCAACTTCATGCATGAACACGTCGTCTGTGCCAAAAGCTATCTGGGCAACATTACGCTCCAGAGCCATGCGCCACTCGGCCACGGCACTGCTAAAGCCGCCAATGCGACTGTGCTCCTCCACCGTGACCAGCAGTTTGAAACGTGACGCTGCGAGTTGCAAATAATCGGTATCTAGGGGTTTTACTGTATGGAAACTTACCACTTCGGCAAAGACGCCGGCAGCCTCTAACAGGTCCGCAGCCTTGAGGGTTTCGGCCATCATATTGCCCGCGCACAACAGCGCCACTTCAGTACCTGGCCTGATGATCAGAACCTTGCCAAGCTTGAGGTTCGGAAGTGTGGTGTGTATGTCAGCCTCACCCTTTTTTCCGATGCGTATGTAAGTGGGACTGTCATCTTTGAGCACCTCGTGAAGCGCCTGGCGAAGTTCGGAAGCGTCACAAGGCGCAAGAACACGCATACCCGGGAGGGTGCGCAATATGGCTATGTCTTCCAGTGAGTGGTGGGTCGGACCCAATTCAGAATATGAAAGGCCGGATCCCGTGCCAACAATAACAACAGGAGCATGGTGGTAGCAGACATCCACCCTGATCTGCTCAAAACAGCGCGTGGTAGTGAAGGGCGTAATGGTGTAAACAAAGGGACGCAAGCCCGACATCGCCATTCCCGCGGCCACGCCCATCATGTTGGCTTCGGCGATGCCGCAGTTATAGAACCGCTTCTCATCAACCGCCTTGAGTTTATCAAAAAGTTTGTTGCCGATGTCGCCGGACAATACCACCACACGCTTGTCGGTGGTGGCAACACGCGTTATTTCTGATGCAAATGCATTTCTCACAACATCACACCTAGTTCAATCTTGGATTTGATAACTTCTTCTGCGGTGGGAATACGGTAGTGCCAGTTATTATCATCCTCCATAAAGGATGCACCTTTGCCTTTTACGGTGTGGGCGATGATTGCTGTGGGCTGCCCGTTGACGTTGGGAAACCGGTCCAGAGATGTTAGCAAGTCATTAAAGCTGTGGCCGTCCACTTCTACGGCGTTCCAGCCAAAAGCGCGCCACTTGTCGGCTAGCGGTTCCAAGGCCATAACTTCGCAGCTTCGACCAGTGGCCTGCCACTTATTAAAGTCAATAATGACGCAAAGATTGGACACTTTCTGGGCAGCCGCCAGCATTGCAGCCTCCCAGACTGAACCTTCATTGCATTCGCCATCGCCCAAAACGGCATAGACGTTGTAGCTATGTCCCTGAATGCTCCCGGCCAGGGCCATTCCCAGTCCCAACGGAAGTCCGTGCCCCAGCGATCCAGTAGCTGCCTCAATGCCATCAAGGTGGTCGGGGGTTGGTGGGTGTTCGGCAAACACCCCACCGTCCTCCCCATAATTGTCAAGATCAGACAGGGGGTAAAAGCCCCTCTCTGCAAGTACATGGAAAAGGCCCATGGCGCCGTGGCCCTTGCTCAGAATGCAGCGGTCACGCTCAGGCTTTTGCGGGTTATCGGTGTCTAATCGCAGCACACTGAAATAAAGAGCCGTAAGAATATCTAAACACGACAGGCAAGAACCCAGATGCGGAGTACCGGTTTTGGAGGATGTCTCAATGATGCGCGCACGCAGCTTAGATGCCAGTTTGGTCAGTCGGGTGGTGTCTTTGGTGAACGTCACGGTTTGTGTATGTAGTCGTAGTTGGATGCCTTGAGGACATCAAAGTTGGTTTTGATCCAACCGATGCATTCGTCTATCCCTTGATCTAGGGCAACATAATCTTGCCAATCATGTTGCCTGCGAATTTTGGAGCTGTCCAAATGATAAGCAAAATCTTTACCGGCGCGCTCGCCCACAACCTCCACATGCTCGTCAAAGCTGACATCCATCTTGACACAAATGCGTTCTACCAAGTCGCGAATGGAGATGACTTCATTTGTTGAAATGTGGTAGGTTTCACCATCCTTCCCATTACACATAATTTTGTAGGTGGCATTACAAACATCGCGCATGTGGATGAATGACCTTGTGGACACTCCACCGCCATGAAGCTGCAATTTCTTACCAAGCAAAATAAATAAAATTGTGCGAGGAATAATTCTGTATAGCTGTTGACCAGGACCGTAAACGTTAGCGGCACGTGTGGTGACTACAGGGAAGTTGTAGGTTGCCCTGAAGGTTCGCAGACTCAAATCTGCAGCTGCACGAGACACCGCATAGGGAGTGCTGGGGTTAAAGGGATGTTCCTCATCAACAAAACCAGAGCAGCTGCCATAAACCTCTGGCGTGGATACATGAACGTATCTCTTGAGGAAATCAAATTTTCTCAAAACATCATGAAATTTAACAGTCGACACCACATTAGTCATGAACCAATCGCCCGGATTTTGCCAACTCTCACCAACCATACTTTGAGCGGCAAAATTAATCACATAGCTCGGTTTAACCTCATTCATTAATTCTGTTATTTCGCTCAGATGCTTATTTAGATCGAATTGGTAGAACTTGAAGTTGGCATGGTGGTGCCACTTGTAGGGTAAAAAAGCATCAATCGGCTCAGCGGAACGACTTGCGCCTAACACCCTGAAACCTTGCTGCAGGGCAAAGTCAGCAAAACTAGCTCCAGAAAAAGAATTGCTACCAATAATGAGAATGGTTTTCATTGATTAGATGCTTAATCAAGTGGATATAGGAGTGTTTGCGAACAACCACTGCATTACCATGTGGCCTACGATAAGTTGCAAATCCTCAGCAATTTGCATGTCATCCACAGGAAAATGAAGCGCAACATCAGCAAGATTCTTACTTTTGCCACCATCATAACCAAGGATAGCGAAAGACTTTACTCCCATCAAACGAGCTTGATCTAAAACCCTCAGAATATTACCCGAGTTACCACTTCCACTTAAAACTAGGAGCAAGTCGCCTTTTTGCGCTTGTACAGCAAGTTGCTCCGAAAAAACATGATCATATCCAACATCATTAGCAAGACAAGTTATGACTGCCGAATTTGCCGAAAGAGCCATCACCTTGAGACCACCACCAGTTTTTCTTGCTACTCCGTACAGAAAATCGTTTGCGAGATGAATCGCGTTACCAGCACTGCCCCCGTTTCCACAAAGAAAAACTCGCCTGCCATTTTGCCAACACTCCAGCATGCATTCTCCAAGCTTTTTGACATTGGACCAATCAGTTGAAGCGAGCACTTCTTGCAATCGCCGAGAGTAATCAACAAAATGATCTTCGCAGCTCTGGTTAACTTGCATGATTTGATTCTTTCTTTGCAATTACAGTCTGCTCCATCCAGCGCAGGTTGTAATTATGATCTGCATCTTCTAACTCACCTGATCGATATCTCGCAATAATTTCGCCAATTGCATCGTTTACATTTTTCTTTGGACGGAAACCAGTGGACAACAGCTTGTCAGAATTAATGCGGTAGGAACGCGGGTCGCTCGACGCCGTAACGTTAATCTCAACTGGTATATGCTGAGTTACCATTTTTGCAATTTCCATAATTGAGATATTTTCGAATCCAGCGTTGTATATGCCCGTAACTTCCGGATGATCAATAAGGTGCAAATAAAGATCTGTGATGTCGTCTATGTGGATATTCGGACGTACCTGATCACCGCCAAAAACAGTGATTTTCCCCTTAGATAAAGCTTGCATGGTGAGCAAGTTAACTGACACATCCAGCCTCATACGTGGCGAAAAACCGCAAACAGTTGCTGGCCGCACAATCTGAACAATCATGTCATTCTTGTAACTAAGCAGAACACGCTCACCTACCATTTTTGTTTTGTTGTATTCTGATATGGGATTAAGCACAAGATCTTCGGTAACTTGATGCTCATCTTTAATCCCATAGACACTACCGGATGATGCATAAATAAACCTTTTCACTCCACATCTTTTGGCTTGGTCGGCAAGCTGCATGGTTGCAAGCGCACTAACTTCCCAAGTCAATTGAGGATTTAGGTCACCGCATGGGTCATTTGCAATGGATGATAGGTGGATAATGCAATCAACTCCCTCTAGAGGAATAGAATCAATATTTCGGACATCCCCTTTAACAACATTTAATTTTTTATGCGGTAAGAGATAATTACCAAACCACTGAAGGTCAAAAGCAATCACTTCGTAGCCTCTAGCCAATAACTTAGGTATAAGAACATGACCTTTATAGCCGCAGCCACCAGTTACAAGAATTTTCATATTTAAGCCCATAAATAAAATTAGGTTTCAGTTTTTTCCATCTCAAGATAGGTGCAAATTCGCTTAATTCCTCCATCACCTAGCTCAATGATTTGACTGCAGTTTTTAAGTGTGGAAATTCGGTGAGCTATAATAAGTAAAGTAAGCTCATTGCTTAGGTTATTAATGGAATGCATTACTGCTTGCTCAGTTTCTGTGTCAAGTGCGCTTGTAGCTTCATCAAAAATAATAACATCCGCTTGTTTATACAGCGCCCGCGCAATGCCAAGACGTTGACGCTCCCCCCCCGAAAGACGAACACCCCGCTCTCCAACAGATGTTTGATATTTGAGAGGCCAGCTTTCAACGCTCGTGGCAATCTGCGCTTGCTGCGCAACCGACTTCACTCGGTTCGTGTCAATTTTTTCTTTGGGCACACCAAAAGCAATATTTTCTTCTATAGTGCCATCAAATAAAAAAATCTCTTGTGGCACATGTGCAATATGCGCCTGCCAAGCTCCATTATTATCTAAGGTCACGGGTTTTCCATCAACCTTCATAGCTCCAGCTGTCGGCTCAAGTAAACCCATCAAAATATCAAGCAGTGTGCTTTTGCCGCTCCCCGTACTTCCAATAAATCCAATTCTAGCCCCTTTGCTGATTATTAGATTCACGTTTTGTAAGACATAAGGTGAATTAGGGCTATATCGAAATTCAAGCTGCTTAAGTTCGATTGTGGAGTTAAATGCTATAGGTTCTGCATTTGGTTTGTTTGCGTGAATGGGTAAAGATTGATCGAGTAATTCAAGTGAGTCTTGAAGAGAAGCTTGAGCTGAATTAACTAAAGACCAAGAGGAATAAGCTTGTTGCACAATAGGTATTAGTCGCTGTGCCCCAAGTGCCATAGAGCCCAGAATAGGTATGGCACTTTCTAGGCCATCTGGCTTTTGCGAAAGTGAGTATGCCAACGCTGATATCAGGACCATTCCTAGCGCTTCCATTGCATAACGAGGTCCTTGCGCAATAATTAGTGAATTACCTTGAGCTCGCCTAAGTGGTATATCAGCTTTACGATATATCTGACAAAAGGCGTCTTGGCTTCCATTAATCAACACATCTCGAATACCACCCAAGCCTTCTTGAAGAGCTTTAATAATCTGAGTCGATTCAAAAGCGATTATTTGACCATCTTTAAGGATTTGTTTGTGGGTTAGCGCGATGACAATTGAATAAATCAAGGAAAATCCAGAAAAACAGGCAAAAGCAACTATCAAATCCACATTTAAAAGAGTGAAAAGAATGCCCAATAGTATTACACTGGAACTAATTAAAGTTAAAATCGGAAAGATGCAACCATAAATAACCGTATTTACTTTGGTTGAAATACCTGAAATTAGCTCGCTACTATTACGTTCACAATGAACTGAATATTTTTGATGTAGTGTTAGTTGGTAAATTTTGAAACTTAGATCGGCCCCGGTTGCAAAAGAAAGTCGTGTAGTTGACCAGAGCAATAATAATCTCAAAGAGCCAGAGCTAAGTGCAGCGAATCCAAATAATGCAGTTAGCGGCCATACAAGTTGTTTTGGATCTGTCAGTTCCATAAATTTAATTATGGGTCTTATTGCATCGTGTACAAAAAGTTTCTCAGGGGCCATTAATACCGTTAAAAAAGGTATAACAGCTCCTATGCTTAAAACTTCAGCAATAGCGGCAATCAGCATCAACATCGTCAGTAAACCAAATTGTCGACGACGGCGCCAACTTATGTGCCGCCAAAGGCGTCTGAATAAAGTGGGAAGAGGTTGAGCTATTGACACTGACAAGGACTGGGATAAATTAAAAAAGTGCTCAATAACGGAATAATAGTTTTCTAAACCCCGAAGAAGTCACGATACCAATCAACAAAGCGGGAAACGCCGTCTTCAATTGGCGTGTTTGGCTTGTAATTGATCTGATCAACTAAATTATCAATATCAGCATAGGTATTGGGGACGTCACCGTCTTGCATTGGCAAGAATTGTATTGTTGCTTTTTTCCCCAGCGCCTTTTCGATAGCAGTGATGTAGTCCAATAACTCCACAGGTGAGTTATTGCCAATGTTGTAAACACGCCAAGGTGCCAAGCTAGTACCGGGGTCAGGGTGTTCGCCAGTCCACACAGGGTTTCTGGAAGCGGGTCGGTCAAGGACTCGAATAATGCCTTCGACAATATCATCGATGTAAGTGAAATCTCGTCGATGTTTGCCAAAGTTAAATACTTGGATTGGCTCACCCGCAATGATAGCCTTTGTGAACTTAAACAAAGCCATGTCTGGTCGGCCCCAGGGGCCATAAACAGTAAAAAAGCGCAGACCAGTCGTAGGTAGATTGTAAAGATGGCTGTAAGTGTGAGCCATTAACTCATTGCTTTTTTTACTGGCAGCATAAAGGCTGAGAGGGTGATCCACATTTTGATTAGTAGAAAACGGCATTTTTGTGTTAGCACCATAAACACTGGAACTACTGGCATATACCAAATGGTTTACCTTAAAATTTCTGCAACCTTCCAAAATATGAGCAAAACCAACAATGTTGCTAGAGATATAGGCAAGTGGGTTTTCGGTGGAGTAACGAACACCAGCTTGCGCAGCCAAGTTGATAACACATTCTGGTTTGTAACTGGCGAAACAGCTCTCTATCGCGTCCCTTTCTGCCAAGTCGATTCTCAAATGTGTGTAATTCTGATGCTCACTGAAACGAAGTAAACGGGCCTCTTTGATGCTTGGGTCGTAGTAATTGTTGTGGTTATCTAGTCCAATTACTTTATCTCCACGCTCTAATAATCGAATGGTAAGAGCTGACCCAATAAAGCCAGCCGAGCCAGTAACTAGCACCTTCATGAATCAACCCCAAAAAGATCGCGCGTGTAAACTTTATTGGCAACATCAAATAGTTCTTGAGAGTTACGATTTGCAATTATGACGTCGGCTTCGTTCTTAAAAGATGCAAGATCTTTGACAACCTTAGAGCTAAAGAAATCATCCTCCGAAAGCCCAGGTTCATAAACAATTACCGTAACTCCTTTGGACTTGATCCGTTTCATAATACCTTGGATGCTTGAAGCACGAAAGTTATCCGAACCCGACTTCATGATAAGTCTATAGACACCTACAACTTTTGGTTTGCGCTTAAGAATTTCATTAGCAATGAAGTCCTTTCTACTGGTATTGGATTCAACTATGGCTTGAATAAGGTTCTGCGGCACTTCATTGTAATTGGCCAATAACTGCTTAGTGTCCTTAGGCAGGCAATAGCCACCATATCCAAAACTAGGATTGTTGTAATGCGTGCCAATTCGCGGATCGAGGCTCACACCATTAATGATCTGACTTGTATCAAGCCCTTTTGTGGCGGCGTAGGTATCTAACTCATTAAAATAAGCTACGCGCATGGCCAAGTAAGTGTTGGCAAATAGTTTGATAGCTTCGGCTTCGGTGCTATCTGTGAAAAGTGTAGGAATATCTTGCTTAATAGCACCTTGCTTGAGCAAGGTGGCAAAGGTCTCTGCGCGCTTTGACTTTTCGCCAACAACTATGCGACTAGGATACAGATTATCATAGAGAGCTTTGCCTTCTCTAAGAAACTCAGGACTGAAGATGAGGTTATTGGTATTTAAAACTTGTCCGATTTTAGCGGTGTACCCCACTGGAACAGTGGACTTGATAACCATAACCGCCTCAGTGTTGAAGGTCATGACGTCTTTGATGACCGCCTCGATAGATTGGGTGTTAAAGTTGTTTGACACATGGTCGTAGTCGGTAGGTGTAGCAATGATAATAAAATCGGCATCTGTATAGGCCTCTTTCTTGCTTAAAGTAGCTCTGAAATTCAGTTTTTTGTTTTTTAAGTACTCTTTGATCTCAACATCATCTACGGGAGATTCTTTGCGATTAAGCATATCTACTTTTTCTTGCAATATATCTAAGCAAACTACTTCATTATGAAGAGCAAGAAGAATGCCGTTTGAAAGCCCAACGTAACCGGATCCTGCAATTGCTATTTTCATTAAGTAGAACCTTTATGCATCTCTTTTTTACCTCCCATAGATTCAGCCTTTAGCCCCTCAATCTCGAACTTCAGCGATTTGTAAACTTCCATTTTGCGCATTAGAAATAGGCCGGTTAGTGTTACTTTTTCAGAAATGCCTCGAGGAGTAAGTATGTAGGCATACTTAAATTTATTTTGCTTTTATGAAAGTTTGCCACTTTAACAAAGCCCTTATCAATCAAAGCTGCAAGGCAATAATTAATGCCGCCTAAACTCATGTTGAGTTGACCAGCTAGTTCGCCCTGATTAATGTCAGGGTTTTTGTGCAGTACTCTCATGATCCTGAAATTAGCTTCTTCCTGAATCTTGGTATAGCGAATCTTCATAAGAGAAAACTAGAAAGCTACCGCAGTGCCGCATCAGAAACGGCATCAAAATTTCAAACTTTAGTTGGATTTACTTGGACTAAACATAAATCCGGAATAGTTATTGTAATCTAAGTCAGCCTTTTGTTCGAGAGACGTCAAATTGCGCTATGAAGAGTGTCTACAAAATTGGGGTAATGCCACAATTAATTTTTGAACGATCTTAAAAAATCATTAGCAATGATCTGCGCTCCCAAGCGATTGTGATGCACATCTCCGGCAATAAAATACTTTTCAATGATTTCTTCGGTAAGGATTTTTTCCTTTAACGCAAAAAAACTACTAAAAGAATCATAGAATTTTATACACCTAGTTTCACAGAATTCCCTCCAAATACGAACTTGCAAAGAATCAGATGTGTCATAAAGTAACTGCGCGGGCCAAGGATAGACACCGACCGATAACAGTATTCCTCTCTCTTTTAATAAATCGCTAAGATTTGACATGGCTCGTAAGCTCTGTTCAATTCCACCATCAACGCCGCCAGCCCCGTAACCGCTCGAAGAACGGTTGTAGGTCCAAGCACTACGAGCATAGTCTGCCATCAAATAATTTTTTTGCTCTGCAGCATCGTTAGAAGTAGAGAGCAGCTTATGTAATCCAAAATAGGTCAAGGGAAAAGACCAATTGGCAAGTTGTTTGATTCTCAGGAATTTTCCAGCTATTTCAGCGCCTACAGTGGATTTGGGAACTACAACGTCTTTCACAAGGATACGGCTTACAGCCTCATCTTGTATATCGCTTATGTCTATGTAAACAACGAGTTGTTTGAAAGTTATGCCTTGCTCCAACAAGAATTTAACTTTTGCATAATAAATGGAGGGTGAGTAGCTCGAAACGCCGAGGTTTGCTATTTTCAATCTCGGTAGCTTCATCGATATTTGACCGATAAATGTATCTTCGTACTCCAGTCCAATTCCTTCAGTGAAGCTATCACCTATAAAGGCGATATCAAAACTTTTTAACGAATTTTCAGTTGCATCACATGCAGTTTTAAAACCATTGCTATCCGTACAAAGCGAATAGTTCAACGGCCCCCATACTTGTGTACCTCTGTAGTTTTTTGAAAGATCATGACTATAAATAGGGTGCGAAATCCTCGCATCATCAGCACAACGAGAAAAGGTTAAATGCGATCTGTTGGAACACGGCAATAAATAACCACCGACGAAAAAATCGACGAGTAAAAGTGAGGAGAATGATATGCCTAAGACATAGAAAAAATATCGTGTTTTAGTCCAACTCATATTCCAACTTATAGTCCGCCGCTAATGTTTGAGATTGTGCAGTTTTATTCAATAAAGCGTTACCTACAACCAAAACATCAATCTCTGTGCCCATAAAGCACCTAAACGCATCCTCTGGCGTACAAATGATCGGTTCGCCACGCACATTAAAAGATGTATTGACTATCACTGGAAAGCCCGTTAACTCTTTGAACCGTTTAATGAGCGAGTGGTAGCGTGGATTGGTTTCTTCGTGAACAGTCTGTACCCTTGCCGAATAGTCGACATGCGTTACCGCTGGAATTTCCGAGCGAGGCACATTAAGCTTGTCAATTCCAAATAAGGCTTGCTCTTCCGCTGTCATTTCTCGTCGCTTGTCTTTGGCCACATCTGCGACTAGCAGCATGTAGGGACTATCATCATCGATCTCAAACCATTGAGCCACATCTTCTCGTAACACACTTGGCGCAAAGGGTCTAAAGGACTCTCTATACTTAACTTTAAGATTGAGCATCTTTTGCATGATGGGTGAGCGTGGGTCTGCGATGATGCTGCGACCTCCTAAAGCACGAGGGCCGAACTCCATGCGCCCATTCATCCAACCTACGGCTTTCCCGTTCGATAACGCTTTTGCTGTCCGCTCAACCACTTCTTCTTCTGAAAGCGTTTCAAAGACCGCGCCGCATTTAGAAAGTCTTTCTGATATATCTTGCTGGCTAAATTCTGGGCCAAGATACGAACCCTTCATTGCATCAATGCCACTTTCAACTTTACGCGGTTGATTCAGCATGATGTGATACGCACCCAATGCAGCACCAAGCGCACCGCCCGCATCGCCAGCCGCAGGTTGTATCCATAATCGGTCAAAAACTTTCTCTCGCAAAAGCTTTCCATTCGCCACACAATTAAGCGCCACACCGCCAGCTAAACAGAGATTTTTTTCACCTGTAGTTTTTGCAACGCCTTTTGCAAGTTTTAGCACTACTTCCTCTACGACGACTTGAATGGATGCCGCTAAATCCATTTCGCGCTGCGTGAGCGTCGATTCTTGTTTGCGCGGAGGCCCACCAAACAGCGCATCAAACTTTTCATTGGTCATTGTAAGACCAGTGCAATAGTTAAAGTAGCTCATATCTAACGCAAATGAGCCATCTTCCTTTATATCAATGAGGTGATCTTTAATAAGGTTGACGTACTTAGTATCGCCATATGGCGCAAGTCCCATTACCTTATATTCGCCACTGTTAACCTTAAAGCCCGTGTAATAGGTAATTGCTGAGTACAAGAGACCAACAGAGTGAGGGAAGTGGATTTCTTTATAAACAGAGAGTTCATGTCCGTTGCCCACCGCAAGTGATGTGGTTGTCCACTCACCGACTCCGTCCATCGTCAATACAGCGGCTCGCTTAAACGGACTTGGAAAAAATGCGCTCGCTGCATGACTCAAATGGTGCTCAGAGAAAAGCAGCTTATCTTCCCACTTGCCATCCCCACCCCAAAGGTCTTTGAGTGCATTAATGATTACTGTCTTTTGAAAAAGCTTGTCTTTTAGCCAAATCGGCAGTGATGTGGCAAAACTTTTAAAGCCTCGCGGCGCGAATGCAAGGCTAGTCTCAAGCAATCGCTCGAACTTTAGAAAAGGTTTGTCGTAGTAAACGACATAGTCTATGTCTTTAGATGTGATCCTCGCTTCACTTAAGCAATAACCAATCGCATTAATCGGAAAGTTTGAATCGTGCTTTTTTCGAGTAAACCGCTCTTCTTGTGCAGCAGCAATAATCTCACCGTTGATAACAAGACAAGCGGCAGCGTCGTGGTAGTAAGCAGAAATTCCGAGTACTTTCATTGCGCTCTAAAACAATGTATAGATAAATGGAGCTACAACTGAACCTTGTGCAAGTACCAGCAAGCCACCAAGCAACACCATCACAATGATGATGGGGACGAGCCATAGCTTTTTACGAACACGAAGAAATGCCCAAAGCTCTTTAAGAAATCCCATAAATCAATCCTAATATTGATTTTTAAACGAATCTGACGGAGGGCCTGGAGGCGAACGCTCAACCCAATAGGTATCTACACTTCTTTTCTTTAGCCGTAGCTCATCACGACCAAACAAGCGTGTGATCAATGAGATTGGTGTGATTAGAACAAAGTAGATTATGCCCAACACAATGGGACTGACAATTTTTCCTATCAGCAACCCAAAGCCATACCAAAACCGATTTAGAGGCGCAAGAATCTGCGGAGCTAAGAGAGCAAGAAACACAAACAACAAACACAAAATTAGTGTGATTAAAGCAACGGTATCCCACGCCTTCCAATACGCATAAGCTGCAAACACTAAAAAGACGAAAGCAAAGAACCAACCGAACTTGCGGTTAGTGGGTAACTGATGGGATGCGGCTTTTGTTGGCTCTAACATACGCAGATTATAAGACGGAAGTCATTCCTAGAGTTGGAGTTGCCCCAATTAACCCTCCACTTTGACCTTCTCGAACTTGGTCGTTGGCCTCAATGATATCAATGTCTGGTTTTTGTGAATTTAAGCTCCTTTCAAATGCATTGGGTGAACGCTGACCCAGTCCGCTGTGACGCCTCAATGGGTTGTACCAAGACTTGATCCAAGTGAAGATCGCCAAGCGTGCCTCCGTCTTTGTTTTCCACGATCGCCTATCGATCAGTTCGTACTCCAATGTGGCGAAGAAACTCTCGGCAATGGCGTTGTCATACGCATCGCCTACCGTTCCCATTGAAGGGTTGACACCTGACCCTGACCCAGTTTCCCTAACACTCAGAAGTTAGTAAATCCGGCTCTTTGTTGTTCTGAAGACAGGGTTTTGACCCATTCTTTAGATCGAACTCTTTTGGTGTCTGCCAGTCTAGCGGACTGTGTGGTCTCTCCTCGTTATAGAAGCCCCGCCATGCCTCAATTTTATTCCTGGCATCTTGCAAGCTCATAAACCATTGTTCGTTCAAACATTCTTGGCGCAGTCTTCCATTGAAGCTTTCGACCATTGCATTGTCCGTGGGCTTGCCTGGTCTGCTGAAGTCCAATTCAACGCCTCTTTCATAAGCCCATTTGTCCATTACCTTGCTGATGAACTCGCTGCCATTATCGGTTTTGATCGTCATAGGCTTGCCTCTTGTCGCCACGATGTTGTTCAGAACCCGAACTACATCTTCGCCTTTTAAACTTTGGTCAACATGAATATCTAAACTTTCTCGTGTGAAGCAGTCAACCACTGTGAGCATTCGAAGCTTGCGTCCATCAAACAAATTATCTGCAACAAAGTCCATGCTCCAGATTTGGTTGATGTGCAACGCCAACTTCTTCGGTTGCCTCAGTTGAG